>Ga0207719_100170_pt1 | contig 51961 bp, 56 predicted proteins | sample A23P1SouthBayCA_2_FD_187279 | JGI IMG/M metagenome (GOLD analysis project Ga0207719, IMG submission 187279) | Aerobic enrichment media microbial communities from Eden Landing Ponds, California, USA - A23 P3 (3) (SPAdes) | ecosystem: Environmental > Aquatic > Marine > Unclassified | place... | reverse complement strand
CGGCGATCCGCCACATCTCGCCGCGCTGGATGAACACCTCGCCGGGCTGGGCGAAGTTGACGACGAACCGCTCGTCTAAGGTTCCGATCTGGCTCCCCGAGGCGATGTCGTGGACCTCGTAGGTCTCCTCGTCGGGGATCATCGAGAGATTCGAATAGACGTACTGCCAGGTGCCGCCGGTGGTCTCGATCCGATTCTCGCCCTCGTCGAACCACAGGATTCGATTCCGGTTCAGTTCTGAGACGATTTCGCGGATCGTCTCTTCAGAAACGTTTCGAAACGGGTACGCGCGCGTGACGGTCTCGACGGCCTCGGCGACGGGCGTATCGCCGCGGCTTTGGACGATCGCCGGTAACTGGTTCGCCACCACGTCCAGACTCCCCTCGTGGATCGCCGCCGGTTCGACCTCGCCGTCGCGGGCTCGGCGAGCGATCGAAAGCGCCTCGAGCGTGTCGTCGGGACGGGTCGTGACGATCGTCCCGCTCGAGACCGCATCCTGCCGGTGGCCCGCGCGACCGATCCGCTGGAGCAGCCGCGTGACCTGCCGCGGGCTCTTGTATTGGATTACGTGATCGACCTGCCCCACGTCGATACCGAGTTCCATCGAGGACGTACACAGCAGGCCGTCGAGCTCGCCGGCTTTGAACCGATCTTCGACGTCGATGCGGACGTCTTTGGAGAGTGAGCCGTGGTGGACCTCGATCGGCTCATCGAGTTTCTTGAACCGCGAGCCGAGCGCCTCCGCTGTTTGACGCGTGTTGACGAACACCAATGTCGACTCGTTGTCGCGGACGATGTCGCGAATCACGCGGACGTGGCTCGCGATCTCGGCGTCGGTCGCGAGTTGGCCCGCCAACTGCTCGTCTTCGGGCGTCACCTCGGGGTGTGTGACGGTAAAGGAGACATCGCTGCCGACGTCGACCTCGACGATCTCGAAGCCCCGGTCGCCGGTGAGGAACTTCCCCACCTCCGCGGGCGACCCGACGGTCGCCGAGAGGCCGATCCGCTGGAACGGCCCCGCAAGCTCTCGTAGGCGTTCGAGACCGACAGTCAACTGCGCGCCCCGCTTCGCGGAGGCGAGTTCGTGGACCTCGTCGACGACGACGTGACGAACGTCCGAGAGCGCTCGGCGGAGTTTCTTGCCGGTCAGCATCGCCTGGAGCGTCTCTGGCGTCGTGACGAGGACGTCCGGCGGGTCGTTGGCCTGCTTCTGCCGCTGATACTGCGTCGTATCGCCGTGTCGGACGTCGATCTCTACGTCCAGGGTCTCGCCCCACCACTCCAACCGCTGACGCATATCGCGGTTGAGCGCCCGCAACGGAGTGATGTACAGCGCGGAAAGCCCGTCACGCTCCTCGGGATCGGAGCGAACGATCGCATCGAAGACGGGCAGCATCGCCGTCTCGGTCTTTCCCGTCCCGGTTGGGGCGATCACGAGCGCGTTCTCCCCCGCGGCCAGCGGCGGGATCGCGCGGCGCTGTGGCTCCGTCGGCGTGGTGAATCCGCGCTCGGAGAGCGCCCTTCGAACCGACTCGCCGAGCGCCGTGAACGCGTCCATCCCCTGCGCTGACGTGCCGTCAGCCATCGCGTTCACTACCGGCGCGACCGGATTAAGGGCAGCGTTCGGCCACCGACCCACACGGGCGGGGGCCGCTTACTCACCGAGCAATCGAAGGCCCCCGCCGAGCGCGACGACGAGGCCGCCGAGGAGGAACGTTCCGGGAAGTGGAATCACGAACACCAGCACGCCGACGAGCAGCACTTTGCTTGATATTCGCATACATACTATTGCCGCTGAAGACGGAAAAACGGGGCGCCGACCAGCCCGAGTGCCGACCAGCCTGAGCCGAGGTGCCCCAGCCTCCGGAGTCGGCGTTCGACCCACGGTGATTTTTGTCCGCGAAGCGGGCAGTTGTCGTATGGATCCCCGACGAACGTTCTGGCTCGCCCTCCTCACGTATGGCCTGCTCTCGATAGCAACGTTCGCACCGACGGCCGGCGCGTCACAACCGGGGCCGGTCGCCGGAACCGTCGGCAGCGCGGTCCTCGTCGTCGGCGCCGGCTACGCGCTCGTCAGGCCCGATCGGGCTGGCGGCCCCGAGGAGTGGAACCTCGTCGTCGTCGCGGCAGTCGCGGGGGCGGCCCTTTTCGCACTGGGGGTACTCTTCGGCGCGGTGTAGGGCGCGCCCCGGTCGGCCCAGCCTGCCGACACCTACACCGATCGGTACGGCCCCAACCGTGTGCCGTCGAGGAGATACGCGTCGGTGTCGGCGTCGACGAGCGACTCGGGCAGGAACGGTGCGAGAAAGCCCTGGCCGTCGACGTTCACCCACGTCCCGCCCGACCGGTCGTTGAACGCGGGCACGATCACGAGTTCGGGGTCGTGCCAGTCGAGGTCTTCGACAGCGAGATTCAACTGCTCGGCGAACGGCTCGGGCTGGAGCGGCCCGCGGAGCCACGCGCGCTCTTTGCGCCCGCCGCCGACGGTGTCTTCGAGCCGGACAGCGGGGTGTTCGTGGCCCATACAGACCACGTCGCTCTCGACGACCTCGCGGGACGGCCAGGTGTGGCCGTGGACGAAGCCGACGCGACCGAGACGGACGCCGCCGCTTTCGCTGACGGAGAGTCGGTTCGTGTGGTCGCTCGATTCCTCGCCCCCGCCGCTGTCCGAACCGAACCGCTCTGCGACACCGCCGTCGTGGTTCCCGCGGACGAGCGTCACGGGCACGCGGTTGAGCACCGCCGCCAGCAGTTCGTCGAGTTCGTCGGCCTCCTCGCCCTCGGGGTTCCCGATCCGGTGGCCCAGGTCCCCGAGGGCGACGAGCCGATCCGGATCGACTCGGTCGAGGAGGCCGAGCAGGCGCACGCGCCGGACGGCCGCGTTGCTGTCGAGTTCGACGCCGCGCTCGTAGCGGAGGCCGGCCTCGATGCCGGCGTGGTAGTCGGCGACAACGAGCGCCGCTTCGTCACCCAGGCGGGCGACAGCGGCGGGCGCTCCCGGGACGGGCTCGACGAGCGGCCGCTGCGCTGTGCCGCCAGAGGCGGAGCCGTCTGCAGAAGTCCCTGTCGGGGCGAGTGAGCCGGCGGCCGCGTCGGCGTCGGACGACGCCCCGGAATCACGCGGCACGGCTCAGATCGCCTTCAGGCTCCCTTCGGCGGGCTCGTAGCACTGGCCGCTCATCAGCGCCTCCTGGATGGCGTCCTCGACGTCGTCTGGGTCGACGCCGTACTCTTCGACGACCGTCGCGACGACTGCCTCGCGGTCGGCCCCGTCGCCGTCGTCGAGATCGGCCATCACGGACACCGCGGCGTCTTCGAGGTCGACGTCAGCGGCCGATTCCTGTGCGGTGTCGTCGGCGTCAGCCGCGGGCGTCGCGTCCGGTTCGGCGGACGGCTGCTCGGCTGCGGAGTCAGGTGCGGACTCCGCTGCGGGCTCTGCAGCAGCTGTGTCGTCCGCACCTGCTGTGAGCGGGTCGTCTGCGTCCGATGCGGTGTCGTCGGCCGTGGCTGCCGTCTCCTCGGCCGGACTGACTTCCGCTTCCAGCTCGTCGACGTCCGGCACGTCGATGTCCGCTTCGCCGGGCTCGTCGACCTCGTTGCCGGTCGAGAACTCGGTGCCGAACTCGGCTTCGATCTCTGCGCGCTCGTCCTCGTCGAGTTCGTACATCTCGCCCTCGTCGAGGCCGGCGTCGGCACCGGGGTCCGCGTCGGTGTCCGAACCGAACTCCGAATCGGTCTCGAAGTCGGACACGGACTCGCTCTCGCTCGTCGCTTCGTCAGCGAGATCAGCATCTCCGGCGTCGGTGCCGAAGTCGCCGAGGTCGTCCGCTCCGCCGAGGTCGTCCGCTCCGCTGACATCGTCCGTTTCGGTCGACCCAGTGTCCGGCGTCGCCTGCGTGTCGGCAGCCGTGGCGTCGGCGTCTACGGTTCCGGCGTCCCTGTCGACTGCGTCGGCTGCGTCGGTCGCCTCGCCAGCGTCCGCCGCACCCGTCGAGGTCGTTGTCTCCGAGGCGTCGGTCGCGGTCCCGGCGGTCTCTGTGTCGGCCGTAGTGGTCTGCGCGTTGGGGGCGGCGCCCGTGTCGGTGGCTTCGGCGCCTTCCTCCGATTCCGTGTCCGTCGGCGCCGTTTCCGCCGGCGTCGCGTCCGCGGATTCTGGCGCGGACGACTCGGTCGCGCCGGCAGCGGCGGAGTCGGCTGCGGCCTCAGAGTCGGTCGCTGCAGCCGATTCCGCCGTGACCGACGCAGCAGTGTCCCCCGGTGCGGCCGACGCGGCCGCGACGGTCGGCAGCGGGCCGAGTTCGTCCGGTCCGGCTTCGTCGGGGGCGACCGACGGCGTCTCGACGGAGTCGCGCTCGTCGGCGACCAGTTCGAGCGCCTGCACGGCCATCGTCCGCACGGCTTCGAGGTAGTGTTCGGTCGGTTCGTAGTGATCGACCGCGAGCGCGACGCCTTGGGCGAGCGCGGCGTCGACGCCACGCGATTCGAGCGCCGCGCGCAGGTCCTCGCCGCGGGCGTCCATCGTCAGCGCGGCCGCGGTCGTCGCGACGCGTTCGAGCGTCGCCTCTGCGGCAGCGACGACCCAGCGGTCGCGCGTGTCCGCGTCGACCTCGTTGAGACTCTCGGGACGGACCGACGTGAAGATTCGATCGGAGTCGTCGGGCTGGTACGTCCGCGCTTTCCCGGTGAGTGAAACGAAACACGGCGGTGCGGCACGGTCGAGAAAGCCCATCGCGTCCGGCTGATACTGACCCGCGTAGGTGACGAACACGCCCGTCGGATCGGCGATCCGGCCGCGGACGATGTCGTCGTTGACCTGTTCGACCTCGGTGAGCGCGCCGACGGCGAACAGACGGTTGATCCGCGCACCGGTGGGCGTCACGACGTAGTTGGGCGCGCGTTCCTCCTCGCCCTCCGAATACGAGAGCGTCGCGTCGTCGAACTCGGCGGCGAAGAGGCGTCGGGCCACCTCGCGGCGGTTCTCGGCGTCGCTCACGGCCGCACCTCCGTCAACAGCGCACTCGCACGCGCGGCCGGATCCTCCGTCGAGCGCTCGAACTCGCTCGCCTCGACGCTCGCGCCGTAGTCGTCGACCGAGAGGTTCCCCCGGACACGGAACTCGTGGCCGACGACGGTCTCTCTGATCTCGTCGGCGACGACTTCCTTGTCCATCGCGTCGCGGGCGGCCGCCATCGCGTCTTCCATCGTACCGCCGTAGAGGTCCTCGGTAAGTTCGCGATCGAGGATCACCGTTACCGTCCCGGTGCCGTCGTCGACGATCGCTTTCACGCGCATATCGTCTTCCCCGTCGACGTCGCCGTGGACCCGGCACTGGCCGTTCTGGAGCACGCGGCCGCAGTCCGGACAGCGCTCGATAAGTCCCGAGCCGTCACGGACTTCGAGGACGTTACCGACGAGTTCGACGTCGAACAGACCGCCGGAGGCGACCGCCTCAGCGACGTGCATCCGCGGCGCGTCGTCGTCGACTTCGACCTCGCGCGCGAGCGGGGTGATTGTCGTGAACTCAGAGAGGTTCACCTGGGGGACGCCGCGGAACTCTCGCACGTACACGTCCTCGAAGCGGAAGGCGTGACCCTCGCGGAGTTCCGAGCGGGCCTGCCAGTCGGTGAAGGGCAACCGGCCGGTCTCGTCGGCGACGACGCCCGAACGGATAGTCGTCTCTCCGCTCCGTCCGTCGATGACCCGCTCCTCGGATTCGAGCACGCGAACCTCGACGTTGCGGCCGCGGTCGCCCGATCGGAGGTCGACGAGGGCGGTGTCGCCGCCGATCTCGTAGGGCACTTCGACCGGTGTCGTCTCGACCGCGACGGTCGACGATTGGCCGATGTTCAGTTCCGGTTCGCCGTCCCACTCGCGGACTCCCGCGTTGCCGACGGTGATCGAATCGCCGGGCTCGAAGCCGAAGTCCTCCCAGGCCGTATAGGAGAGTTTCCCCGTCGCATCCGCAAACTCCCCCTCGCGGATGACTTGCTCTTCGCCCTGATACTGGATCGAGCGCCGACCAACCGAGAGCACGCGGACCGTCACGGTGACGTTGCCGTCCTCGGTCGTGACGTCGGCGACGTCTTTCGTCGTCGGGGTCGCACCGCCGCCGTCGTCGCCGCCGTGTTTCCGGCGGATGCTCTGTTTGGCTTCGTCGATCGGGACACTGTACGATACGAGATTCTCCAGGTCGGATTTGACCTCCGCTTTGTCAACCCCGAGGGCGGAGGCGAGCTCCTCGGCGTGTTCGTCTACGTCCATCGTCGGTGGGACTACAGCCGCCTGGGATAAAAAGGGTCGCGGGGCGGGAAGCTCCCAGCGCGGCGCTAGCGACGGGCGCGGACAGCGCCCTGATTACCCCTGGCTGTCGATCTCGCGGGAGACGTAGATGACGAGCGCGAGAGGGACACCGAGGACGAGCGCGAGGGTCAGCCCGCCGAAGGCCGCGAAGCCGAGCGGCGTCGCCGGAAACGGGACGACGAAGAGAAACATCGGCTGTTGAAGCCCCTCGACGAACGTCGCGGTCAGAAGTCCGACCGCGGCCCCCACGGCGACGAGCGCGGCGTACAGTCCGAGGACGAATCGACTCCCGCTGCGCCCGCCGGCGTCGCCTTCGCGGCCGCCGTCGCCAGGCTGGTTCGAGATGTCGGTCTCGCTCACGCGTTGCCCTCGGCGACGCGGGCGGTTAAGCCACCCGTTCACGATCGTTGCCAGCCAACCGACGCACCTTTGACCGCGCACACCGAAGAGGAGATATGAGCGATAGGGACCTCCTCGGAGTCGTCCTCGGTGCAATCGCCGTACTGATGTTCGCGACCGGACTCTTCCTCGCCGTCTAACAGACACGCCGGTCGAGTCTCTTTTTCAGGGACGAGTGTCCACAGGCGGAGTCGTACGTCGCGTAGCGTGCCGGCCACGACACCTGAATACCGGGTGACAGCGCGGCCGCTAGTCGAAGGTAAAAACGTGAAGAAGTGATCGAGCGGTTTAGGCGTCGTCGCGGTCGTCCGCGTCGCCTTCGGGCTGACCGCCGTCGGTCAGCGCCGTCTCGTCGCTCTCTTCTCCACCGTCAGCGATCGCCGTCTGCTGTTTCTTGTCGTACCAGTCCCACTCGGCCGTGTAGAGGCCGGATTCCCGAAGGTTCCACGGGTCACCGTCCTCGACTTTCGGCCCTTCGAGCCACGACTGGACGAAGTTCCAGACGAAGATGACCTGTCCGGCCAGCAGCAGCAGCGCACCGACAGTCGCGAGCTGGTGCATCGTCGCGAACTGCGGGAGGTACGTCGCGTAGCGGCGCGGCATCCCGCCGTAACCGAGCAGGATCATCGCGAAGAACGTCAGGTTCGTCCCGACCATCGTGAGCCAGAAGTGCGCCTTGGCGAGCGTCTTCTGGTACATTCGATCGGTGTACAGTGGGAACCAGTAGTACAGCCCCGAGAACACCGCAAAGCCGATCGCACCCATAATGACGTAGTGGAAGTGCCCCACGACGTAGTAGGTGTCGTGGAGGACTAAGTCGACCGGGATGGACGCCAGGAAGACGCCCGTGACGCCGCCGATGATGAAGTTAGCGACGAATCCGACCGAGAACAGCATCGGCGTCGTCAGACGGATCCGGCCGTTCCACATCGTCGTGATCCAGTTGAACGTCTTCACCGCGCTCGGAATCGCGATGGCCAACGAGACGGCCATGAACGAGGCCCGAAGTCGCGGGTCGATGCCCGTCGCGAACATGTGGTGCGCCCAGACACCGAAGGAGAGCACCCCGATCGCGAGCGTGGAGTACACGACGAATTTGAACCCGAAGAGGCGGCGCCCCGAGAACCGCGGGATCACGTAGCTCACGATCCCCATCGGCGGGAGCACCAGGATGTAGACCTCCGGGTGACCGAAGAACCAGAACAGGTGCTGCCAAAGGATCGCGCCGCCCTCACCGGAGAAGAACGTCGTGCCGAAGTTCCGGTCGAAAAGCAGCATCACGAGCGCGCTGCCGAGAAGCGGGAACGCGAACAGGATAAGCCCCGACTGCGTGAGGATCGTCCACGAGAAGATGTCGAGGTTCGCCCACGAGACCTCGTCGCCGCGCTCGGTGAAGATGGTCGCGATGAAGTTGATCGCACCCATCGTCGCCGAGACGCCCGAGAGGTGCAGGCCGAGCAGCATCAGATCGACGCCGGCGTTCGCTTGATTACCGGCTCCGACACCCGCCGACAGCGGCGTGTACATCGTCCAAGCAGTCTGTGCCGGGAGCACGTCCGGGAGCGGGAAGAAGCCCGCCCAGATGAGCAGTGCCGCCGGCGGCAGCAGCCAGAACGCGATGGCGTTGATCCGCGGGAACGCCATATCGTCTGCGCCGATCAGAAGCGGCACCAGATAGTTCGAGAACGCCGCCAGAATGGGCGTCCCGAACAGGAACAGCATCGTGATGCCGTGACTCGTCAGCAGCGAGTTGTAGAACGTGTTCGAGATGAGCGACATCCCGGGGTCGAAGAGTTCGACCCGCATCAGAACGACCATCAGGCCGCCCACGGTGAACGCCGTGAGCCCGTACGCACCGTACAGGATTCCGATGTCCTTGTGATCGACTGTCGTTAACCAGCGAATGATACCAGACGGTTTCTCTTCGGAAACGTAGCTATCCTGCTGCCCGTACCCGCCGCCCCCAGCGATCGGGCTGTACGAGCGCCAGTTTTCGACCCGCGCGATCCACGCGGCGACGGCAACGAGGAGGATCCCCATTAGAACCGTCAGTGCTAACTGTCCGTTAACCTCCATAGGGGTGTCTGAGTAACGGAAGGTAATGAAAGGTTCGGGACGCCGTGACGGTCCCCCCGAATCGACTCACACCGCAGGCGCTGATCGACCGGTCCGGCAAGGGGTAAGAAGTCGATTCGAAGCGCGTTAGGCTTCGTCTTCGCTCGCGCCGTCGTCGGTGTCGGCCTCGCCTTCGACGGCCGCTTCGGTCTCTTCGTCTTCGCCGAATTCATTCATCAGTTCGCCGTCTTCGCCGAGCGGTTTGGCACCCTCGACGCCTGCCTGACCGGGCAGGTAGAGTTCGCCCGTCATTTCGCTTCCGGCGACGGCACGCCCAGCAAAGTACGTCAAGATCGCTAGCAGCACGAACGGAACGGCTACCAGTCCAAACTGAAGCGATGACGCGAGCGGGTCGACCCCGAACGGTGTGACCACGGCGAAAGCGACGATGAAGAACGCCATGATGAACAGCGGGACCATATTGACCGTCAGGTCGAGTAGGGTATCCCGATCGAAGATCTTGTTCGCCATAGGTGGTTCTTCCAGTGGAGAATGAAATAGGTTATTGATTCCGTGCGATTCGAGCCCGCCTCAGCGCCGGAGTCTCGCCGCGGCCGGTCGCAGCGATTCGGCGCGTCGTGCGACTAGTACGTCGGTTCCTCAGTGTCCTGTGCGAAGAGCGACCCCGCGAGACCGCCAGCGACGAGGATCACGGCGGCAGCGATGATCGCGAACCCACGGTCGGGGAGGTTGATGCTGGTGTAAATGAACCCGAGCCCCAGCGCCGCCAGCGGGATCGCGACGACCATCATCGCGCGCCACGGCGTCCGCGCGTAACTCGATTCAGTGGCCATCCCGGCGACGCTCCCGCCGAACAGGAGCAAGCCGCCGACAGAGAGCGGAAACAGCCCGAAGAGGATTCCGAGTTCCGCGATCGGAACCCCGAGCGCGATGAACAGCGGCCACGGGCTCGCCATCCGATACTGTTCCGAAAGTCCCGGTTCAGCGTCCATTATCGGCTGTACGTCCCGAGAGGTACAAAGGGCTTCGATTTGTGCCAGGAAGCCGACGGGACCGAGTCGTAATCCGGAAAGAACACCTTTTTCGACGCAGATCGTAGAATCATAACCGATGGGACTGGAGGAAGAGATCGACGAACTCCGCGAGGAGATCGCGAACACGCCCTACAACAAGTCCACCGAGGGGCACATCGGTCGGCTGAAGGCGAAGCTCGCGGAGAAGAAAGAGAAACTCGAAAATCGATCCTCCAGCGGCGGCGGTCACGGCTACGCGGTCGAGAAGACCGGCGACGCGACCGTCGCACTCGTTGGGTTTCCGAGCGTCGGCAAGTCGACGCTTATCAACGCACTCACGAACGCCGACAGCGAGGTCGGCGAGTACGAGTTCACGACGCTCGACGTCAACCCCGGGATGCTGAAGCACAACGGCGCAAACATCCAGATCCTCGACGTCCCGGGCCTCATCGAGGGTGCCGCCGGCGGGCGCGGCGGCGGCAAGGAAGTGCTCTCTGTCGTCCGCACCGCCGACCTCGTGGTCTTCATGCTCTCGGTCTTCGAGATCGAGCGTTACGAGCGGCTACAGCGAGAACTGTACGACAACAAGATCCGCCTGGACACGTCGAAGCCGAACATCACGATCTCCAAACGCGGAAAGGGCGGCATTCAGGTGACGACCTCCGACGACGTCTCGCTCGACGACGACACGATCGCGAGCGTCCTCCGCGAGCACGGCTACGTCAACGCCGACGTGACCGTTCGCGGCGACATCACGATCGACGAACTCATCGACGGCATTATGGACAACCGCGTCTACCTGCCCTCGATCGTCGCCGTCAACAAGGCGGACCTCATCGACCGCGATTACCTGCCGACGGTCGAGGAGAACCTCCGTGAGGTCGGTGTCGATCCCGAGGAAGCGATCTTCATCAGCGCCGAGGCCGAGAAGGGTCTCGACGCCCTCAAAGAGAAGGTCTGGGAGGCGCTCGGCCTGATCCGAGTGTATATGGACAAGCCCGGTCGCGGCGTCGACTACGACGAACCGCTCGTCCTGATGGAAGGCGAGAATACCGTCGACGACGCACTCAGAAAGCTCGGTGGGACGCTCGACGAGCGGTTCCGCTTCGCCCGCGTCACCGGCCCGAGCGCGAAGCACGACGAACAACAGGTCGGCCGCGACCACGAACTGCAGGACGAAGACATCCTGCGCGTCGTCGCCCGGAAGTAACGCTTTTTTCGTCCGCTGGGAGACTGCCTGGCGTGCCCTCCACGAAGCAGTCACTGGCTATCCTCGGGATCGTCACCGCGCTCCTCGGTGGGGCGTACGTCGCTGGCATATTCGACCCTCGACCACCCAGCGATCCGACAGCCGAACGGTTGGCCCATCAGACGGCGAACGCGACGGCGGAGGTACCCGCCTACTCGTTTACCGTCGGTGGGAGCGTCACCGTCGAACGCGGCGGCGACGAGAAGAAAGCGAGCTACCGGGGCCACGGCGGGTTCAATCGGTCCGAGCGTAGGTATCGAATCGAGATTGGACTCGCAGACGACCGTGAGACACGATTTCTGCAGGGGCGGACGCGCTACACGCCGTGTCCGTACTCGCGGTACGTCAACGTCGCGAACGTCTCGTATGCGACTGAACTCCCGCAGAATCGGTCGTGGACGACCTACACGATCCTCGGCGGTCAGCGACGACTGTCCGAGGTCTCTCGCGTGTACGACCGCGGCACGGACACTGTCGGCGGACAAGCGATGCGCGTCGTCGAGGTCGTGCCCGACCAGTCGAAACTCACCTCGGTTTCGCTCTCTGTCCCCGGCGAGGCGGACGTCGAGCAGTTGAATCGGAACGCCGACGAACTCCGTGCGTTACTGTATCTGTCACCGGAGACTCACCTGCCACGCCGCGTCGTCGTCCACCGCGAGCGGGGTGGATTCGGACAGCCATCGATCGAGGAGCGCATCGTCTACGACTTCACGTACGGGCCGAACTCCGTCGAGCGCCCGCCCCGGACAGTCGACAACGAGAGCGCCTGTCCGACCCCGTAGTCGGACGCTGACCGTGTCCTTCTTGCGGATACGGTACGGAGTAGAGCCGTGTCTCGCACCACCGCACGAACCGTCGCCGCCCTCCTCGCGCTCCTCGCCGTCCCGTGGTCGGTGCAGGTCTTCAGCGGCCGCGACGCCACGTTCCTCTTCGCGTGGGGGCTGTTCAACACGAACCCCCTCTCGGCGACGACGCTGCCCGACTTCCTTTTCGTGTACACGCAAGGCCTCCCGGAGTACATCCTCGCGTGGCCGTTGTCGGTCGTGTTGTACGCGCTCGCGCTCGTGAGCGCCGTGATCGGCTGGCGGACCGGTCGCGAAGACCCGCGGGTCACGGCGGGCCTCCTCGTCGTGGCCGCGATCGCGCAACTCCGAGTCGCGTGGGGGTTCTCCGTCCAGCCGGCGCGAACCGCGTGGCCGACCGGCACGGCGGCGTTCCTCGTCGTCGTGTGGTGGTGCTACTGGCCGCGGGTGCAGGCGCGGTTTCGTCGCCAGTTCGACGCCTCGTGAGCGGGCTGGCCCTGTCGAATCGACGTCCCCGAGCCCGCCGGGGGCTGCTTCAGCACCCTTTTTGCCCGCGGCGTCCGTCCGTTTGCGTATGTCTGGAGTACTCGACCACGTGATGATGCGCGTCGAAGATCTCGAGGAGTCTCTCGACTGGTACACGACGCACCTGAACTACGAGGAGAAGGGTCGCTGGGAGGCCGACACCTTCACCAACGTCTACCTCGGGCCCGAGGAGATGCACGAGGAGGGCGCGATGCTCGAACTCACCTACAACCACGACGACCGGACCTACGAGATGGGCGACGCCTGGGGCCACATCGCCGTTCGCGTCCCCGAGGGCGAACTCGAAGCCCACTACGAGCAGTTGATGGACGAGGGCGTCGAGGACTACCGCGACCCCGAGTCCTGCGGCGGGCGCTACGCGTTCGTGAAGGACCCCGACGGCCACGAGGTCGAGATCGTCCAGCGCGATCCCGACCAAGGCGCGAAGTGGAGTCTCGACCACACGATGATCCGCGTCGAGGACGCCGACGAGGCGCTCGGCTTCTGGACGCGGAAATTCGAGTACGAGCACACCAGTCGCTGGGAGTCGGATACCTTCGCGAACTACTTTATGAAGCCCGAGGGCGCCGCCGACGCCGCGATGTCGGTCGAACTCACGTACAACTACGACGGGCGCTCGTACACGATAGGCGACGCCTGGGGCCACCTCTGCGTGCGCGCGGACGACCTCCACGACTACTGGGACACGTTGATGGAGCGCGGGGCCGAGGACTACCGCGATCCCGCCTCCTGTGAGGACCGCTACGCGTTCACGACGGACCAGGACGGCCACGAGATCGAGATCCTCGAACCCTAAACGTCCGACTGATCGGTCGGATGCAATCGCCACACGGAACGACAAGGGATTTATTCGTCAGATCCGTTCCACACCATATGCCCGGGTTGCTCTCCGACGCGCTCGCGTGGGTCGTGATCCTGACGTTCGCCGTCGGAGCGCTCTCGGAAGACCGAAATCAGCGGCTCGCGCGCTATGCGACCGTCGCCGCGTGGGTCGGCTTCGCCGTCTTCTGGCTCCAGTTGGTGCCGCACTTCGCGTTCGTCCACAAGAGCTACGTCGAGGGCGTGCTCGCGGTCGCGGCCGTCCCGGCGTCGCTGTACACCGGCTACCTGCTGTGGAACGGCCGCGACTCGCTGTACGTGCTCTCGCGGGCCGTCGCCGCGATGGGGCTGATCTACCTCCCCTTCGAGACGATTCCCGCGTTCTCGCTGCTCGGTGTCGCCGTTCCGGCCCCGCGCGGTGTCCTGATGGAGACCGTCGCCGCACAGACCGGCTTTCTCGTGAATGCGCTCGGCTACCACCCCGAAATGATCGTCGGCGAGCAGGGCTATCTGAACACGTTCCTGTTCTTCGACGGCTCTCATCGACTGACCGTGGCGGTCGTCCTCGCGTGTACGGGGCTCGGGAGCATCGCCATCTTCGCCGGCCTGATCGCCGCGGTGAAGGCCCCACTGCGCCGAAAGCTTCGCGCGATGGCCATCGCCGTGCCGATCATCTACGCGCTGAACCTCCTGCGGACGACGTTCATCACGATTGCCTTCGGCAAGCAGTATATGCAGTGGTTCGTCGACGAGATTATGTTCCTGTTCGGCTCCTCGGACCCGTATATGGTCTCGTTTTTCATCTCCGATCGGATCATCAGCCAGATCCTCGCGGTCGTCGTCCTCGTCGGAATCACCTATCTGGTCGTCCGAGAACTCCCGGAACTCCTGACGGTCATCGAGGACGTCCTGTTCATGGTGACCGGCGACGAGTACGACCTCGAATCAGAACTCGGACTGGAGCGGCCAGGGGCCTGATCGCGGAAACGCCGACCCACTGATAGGGATCATCGTACGTCCGCATAGATTTCTCGCCGACCGGTGCGACGAGAATCTATGGATAGTTACGATAATCCCTATGAGGCCGCTACACTTCGTTTTCGTCGAGAACTTCGTCGGGCGCCCCGCCGAGCGTCGCGAGCGCGTCGGACTCGACGTGGTGGAGGTCCCCGGGAATTACGAGCAGGTGAAGCGGGTCGCCGAAATCCTGTTCGGCCAGTGCCGAGAGCCGGTCGGCGACGACCGTCGGCTCGGGGCTTCCGGCGCGAGCGACGACGACGCCGAGCACGTCCTGCCAGTCCGCAGCGAGCATCTCCGCGGCGACGTCGGCGGTCATATACTCCCCGCGCTCGGCCTTGATATCGAGATAGACCACGGTGTGGAGGCCGCGCTGGCGGTTCGCCTCGATCGAGTCGACGACGCTCTGTGGGACGCCGTCGGCGCCGTGCGCGTACGGGAACGGCAGCGTGACGGCCTTTCCGAAGCGGTAGTTCTGGAGTCCTGTGAGTCCGCTTGCGGCCGTCTGTGCGGTAACGCCGTGGATCACGCGGGTGTCGATACCGCGCTCGATCGCGCGGAGTCGCAGGTCGACGTGCGTCGTCGAGATCATCGTGTCGCCGGCGGTGAGGAACGCGACGTGTTCGTCTTCGGCAGCGTCGAGAACGTCCTCGGGGTGCTGTTCGACGCCTGCGCGGTCCCGGACGTCGATGTCGATGTCGTGGTACTCCGACAGTTCGTCGACAGTCGCCCCCACGAGGTGGCTCGTGTAGAACTCGGCGACCGCCCGGTCGGCGTCGGCGAGCGCCTCTCGGCCCTCGACGGTGATCGAGCGCTCGTCGTACAGTCCGAGGCCGATAAAGGTGAGCATATTTCGTCTGGACGGGCGGCGCCTATAAACCGCGTGAATGTCCGTCCAGGCGGGGGAATGCGGTCGGTTCGGCGGTACTCTTTTTATCGATGCTGCTGAATCATCATCTGGCGCTGTCAGCGCCTTGGTTTGTTCGAACGACGATCCGGCGGTCGACTGGTCATCGGCCTGCTCGGAACGTCGTCGTACCGTCTGTTCTGAGTTGCGTCGCTCGATGATCGCCGAGTCGAGACGACGGCTTACTCGTCGTCCAGCAACCCGAGGTCGTCAGCGACCGCGTTGGCCAGTTCGTCGGCGATCACCGGATCGACCTGCGCGATCTCCTCGCCGTCGTGTCGGTGCTCGTTGTGTTTCTCTAAGGACGTTCGGAGTTGCGAGAGCGCCACCCGCGACGTCGTTCCGCACTCCTCACAGACGATCGGGACCGTCGGTTCGTCCGTCTCCTCCTCGGTCATACCCGACACTCGATCGACAGGTGTGAAAACTGATCCGGTTTCGGGGTCGGCAGTGGGGTGCCGTTAGCCTCCGCTTTGGACGGGCGGGGCAAGAAAGACTACCCAGCCGCCGAACATCACGATGCCGCCCAGTTCTGGGAGCGCCAGGCCCGGACCCGGCCGGATGCCGAGAAGCCAGACGAGCCAGCCTAGCAGGTGGCTCACAGCGAGCGCGAGGCCGAGTCGGCCGGCCGTGGTCGCCCGTCTCAACCACCCGTCCACGGACACCGTCGCCGTCGCGAGCAGGAAGAATGCGACCGCGACGGGGAAATGCAGCGGCGTTCCGGCCGGGAAGACACCGACGAGACTCATCGAGACGATCGACAGCGCGTAGCTACTCGCGACCGCGATCGAGGATCGCCGGAGCGCGAGTGCGTACGCGATACCGACGGCGCCGCCGGCGACGAGGCCGCCGTTGAACAGTAGCGCTGTCCCGGACGCGGTTCCGAGATCCGAGAGCGCACTTCCCGCCCAAGAGAACGTCGCGGACCGCCACGTGGCCGCGAGAATCGCAGTAATCGCGACGAGCGCGCCCGCTGGTCCGGCGTGTGCGGCGTAGCGCGTCAGTGTATCAGCGACGCGACTGTTCGTCACGGCTGTACGTCAGTGCATCGCCGCAAAAAATGTCGGGCTCGTGGGAGCCCGAGAGGGAGCGTCCGGCGCGTCCGGACGACCGTTCCGATCAGACGCCGACTTCCGCGCCGACGTACAGGACGACGACGAGGAAGATCCAGACGACGTCGACGAAGTGCCAATACATCGAGGCCGTACTGACCGATACGTGGCGTTCAGCGGAGTACTGACCCATCAGCGCGCGGACGAAGACGATCCCGAGGAGGACCGCGCCGAGGCTGACGTGGAGTCCGTGGAGTCCGGTGAGGCCGAAGAACGCCGACGCGAAGAACCCGGACGTGAGGGTGAAGTCCGCGTGGACGATGAACTCGTAGTACTCGTAGATCTGGCCGCCGATGAAGATAACGCCCAAGAGAAGCGTCATCGCGAGGCCGATGAGGAAGTTCTGCCGGTCGCCGTTCCGGATCGCGACGTGTGCGTAGTGCAGCGTGATCGACGACACGACCAGGATCGTCGTGTTGATCAGGATGAGCGATCCCGTCAGGTTCGGGACACCCGTGAATATCGACGCCCAGTCGCCGGCGCGGATGTAGAAGTAGTACCCGAACAGCGCGCCGAACGTCGCCAGTTCGGAGCCGAGGAACGCGAGCATTCCCCAGCGGAGTTTGTTCGCGCTCTGTGAACTCGCTTCGCGTGACCAGAACTTCACCACGAACGCGTGATACACCCAGCCGTACAGTCCAACGAGGAAGATGCCGACCGTCGCGACGAGCGCCATCGGGCCGGCGAGCGGGCTGACGATCGCGCCGTCGCCGCGACCGAGGATGTACAGCGCAGCCGCGACGTAGACGCCTGCTCCTCCGACCGCGGTGACGAACGGCCACCAGCTCGCTTCACCAAACCCACGGGGCCAGTCCTCGACCGCAGGGAGGTGGTGTCCGTGGTCGTCGTGTGCTTCTTCGGTACCCATAGGCGTGGGTTTCGATCCGACGACTAAAAACCCTCCCAAAACATACGACGATATTTGCCTCAGCCGGCGCCGGCCGCGCTCGAAACCCCGCGGTCTTCGCCGGTTGCGACGCGTGATCCTGACCGCGGCGAGCCGGCGACTGGATCCGACCGGGGTCGCTCCGTCAGTCGGCGCTCGACGGCGTGCGGTGGTACGGACCCGCCGAGATGTCTTCTCGGAGTTCGCCGAGTGCCTCGCGGTCTCCACCACTGCTCATCTCGGTGACGACGGCGAGCACTTCCTGTCTGGAGATCTTCACGCCGGTCGCCGAGAGCGCGTCTTCGGGACGCGCGAGGAGCTCTCTGAGGGTGCCGACAGCGAGCAAGAACGGAATGGCCCACGCTTCGAGAGTGTTGCCGTCGCGGAGCGGCACCGTTTCGAGGTACGTCTGGGCGTCGTCGAGGAACGAACCCGCGAACTCGGCGGTTCGACGGACGACTGACGCCGCGCTCGCCTCGTGCTCGTCGTCTAAGACCTCCTCTTGAGGGACGCCGGCGTCCTGGAGCCACTCCGCCGGGAGGTAGACGTTGTCCTCGGCCGTGTAGTCGTCGTAGACGTCCTTCGAGATGTTGACGAGTTGGAGGAGCAGACCGAACTCCTCGGCGGTGTCGTACAGCCGGCGGCGGCGGTCGGCGGCGACGTCGTGCCGCGTCACGAGGTTCGTGATGAGGTTCCCGACGGTGCCGGCAGCGTAGTAACAGTACTCTTCGAGTTCGCTGCGGGTCTGGATGCGGAGGCCGCCGTCGTCCTCGTAGCGTTCGACGAACTCGGCCATTCCCTGGACGAGTTCTCTCGCCGGCGGGACGATCGCCCGCTGGACGTCTTCGGGGAGGCTCTGGAACGTGCGGAGGACGCGGGGGGAATCGCGGACGACTGCCCAGTCGTCGGTCATCGCGTCCTCCTCGGGGAGGTGCGGTTCGACGGAATCGACGAACGACTCCGCCGTCGTCTCGTCCTCGGGGTCGAGGACGGCGTCGTACGTGCGGAGCAGCGTCGCCTGTTCGGCCGGTGGGATGTGCGAGGCGTCTTCGACGGTGTCTGCGATCCGGCAGACGAGGTACCCGAGACAGATGTACGATGACATCGGTTCGTCGAGCACGTCCACCGTGAGCGCGAAGGTGCGAGAAACCCCTTGGACCGACTCGTGACACCACTGGAGGTCGGCTTGGTCGACTCGGGGGCGTTCATCCTGCTGAGACATTCGGAGTGTCAACTCCTACGGAGGGCGGCATAAAAAGCTTCGTGGGGTAGATCGGAGTATTGTGCGATACGAGAGAAACAGAGGACACTGTAGACGAGTCGCACGCGAGCGGGGCGTTCGGCTCCCAGACAGTATGATGTCAGTGGGCCGACCACTCAGCGGTAGGGGCGAGAGTAGCCTTGGGTTTGCCGAGCGGTATGCCGGCCGTTACTCCATTCGGTCGTCACTGGCAGCGTACGGATTCGCCTCGGCGTAGGGGTTCTCGCGCGTCTGCGGCGGGTGTTGCACGCGGACGTACGGTGGCTCTTCGACGTACTCGACGAGCGACGTGGTGCCGACGAAGCCGCACGGTGACTTCCGAAGCGCGATGTACTGCAGGCCGGCGTCGCCGACCCACGTATCCAGCGTCTGTTCCGCGGAGTCGCGGTAGAAGGCGGCGACGCGGTCCTCGACGGTGTTCGGATTCAGTACGTGACACAGCGCGCTGTCGGGATCGAGGAGTTCGGACTCCTCGAAGTAGCGGACCCGTCGCGCGTCCGCCGGGCCGAGAGTGTGGACCATCGCGTCGGCGTTCACGAGCGAGTAGAGCGTCCCCTCGACGTCGTCGTAGAGTCGGGAGAGGAGGTTCATCACCGTCTCGTGGTCGTGCTCGGGCGTGAAGACGTTCGGCCGGTCGTCGTTCCACGTCCCGACGAGGTCGACGACCGCGAGACGGCCCGTTTCGAGAAGATTCCCGATGTCGTAGCCCTGCCCGTCGAGCAACTGCGCGGTCCGGTTCTCACGGAGTTCGATCGTCGGTACGAGGACGACTCGGTCGTCGGCTTCGAGACCGTGCTTCAAGAGCACACTGAAGAGCGCCGTCAGGTTCGCACGCCCGTCGTGCTCGAGCAAGACGCCGGCCCCGCGGACGAGGCCGCCGCCGGCGAGTGCGTCGAGGCCGTCGATGCCGATCGGGCGGTGGCTGTGGTTTTTCAGCGCGGGCGGTTGCGACCGGCGCTTCGGTGCGATCCGGAGGCCCGCCGATCCGAACTCGACTTCCATCTCCCGACGGTCGTAGTCGACGCCGCGCATCTTCGCGATGCGGAGGAAGTGATGCGGGTCGTCCTCGACGTTCCGCTGGGTGAGTTCGACGACGCCGTGCGTGGTGAACCGGAGCGCGTTCGTCGCCTCGTTATCACCGGTGCGCTCGGCGGTGAACAGGCTCGTCGCCTGGAACTCGTCGGAGAAAAACCGGATCAGATCCAGTACGGAGCGCCGGAAGCGCTGGGGGCTGTCGGTGATGACCGAGAGCCCGGAGACGCTGTCGAGGACGACACGATCGACCGGCGCGAACCGTTGGAGATACTGCCGGATGTACTCGCCAGTGAACGGTGGATTGAATCCCTGTGAGAGTATCTCGCCGTCCTCGTCTTCGGTCAGCGTCTGCAGTGTCAGATCGTCTTCTCCGCCTTCGATCGTCCGGCCCGCGCCGGCGTGAATCGACGTGATCGAGAGGTTCTCGTGGTGGAGATCGAACTCGAAGTCCGCGAAGGACTGGCGCAACTCGCCGATCGTCTGCTCCGTACTGATGAAGAGACAGTCCTCGCCGGCGTCGAGGCCAGCCTGGAGAAACTGCATCGAGAGCGTCGATTTCCCGCTTCCCGGACCACCAGTGAGAAGCGTCGACCGATTCGTCGGGTATCCCCCACCGAGCATTCCGTCGAGAACCTGAGAGCCGCTGGAGACTGAGCTATCGCCGGACATCTGATAGCTACTCGGACGACGGCTGTGATAAAATCACTCCCCAGAGTCACAGTTGCGAGCCGTGTCCGAATGCCCGTCGACCCGAGCCGAGAGCCAGGCGAAGTGCGATTCGACGCCCTCGACGCCGGCGTCGGTGAGACGATAGACGTCGTGAATCCCCTGCGTTTCGCGTTCGATGAGCCCTCGGTCGACGAGGGCGTCGAGCGTCCCGTAGAACGACTGCGGATCGAGCCGCACGTCGTAGTGCCGTTCGAGCGCCGTCTTCAGCTTCTGTCCGCGGAGCGTCCCCGCTTCGTAGAGCAGCGCACACAGGTCTCGTCGTCGCCCGCTCTGGAGCCACCTCGACATCGTCGGCAGATCGGTTCGCGCGGACACGACACTTTCGTTTCCGGGCCGCCGGACTCGTCCCACCGAGACACCCCGACCGTCTGGACCGTCCGCCCACGAGCAGGCGGACCCGAACCGGTAGGTTCGACTTCCCCGCCTCCCAAGGGCGGGTATGTCGACTACGGAGGCGACGGCGAACGGAATCACCGCGCGCTATCGAGAGACCGAGACCGAGCGAGTGCTGACGTTCGATTCCGGCGGCAAGACGGCCGCGATCGCACAGAACATCGAGGGCTACGCGATGCTGAAAGTGCGCCCCAGCGCGGACGGGGACGAACTCGAACGCTACTACGGGTTCGATATGGCGCTCGATCACGCCGCGGAGCTACTCGGAGTCTCGCCGCACGACCTTCCGGTCCCCGACGACGCCGACGATATGGGGATGTGAGCCGGCTCGAACCGACGTCTGCGACTGTCGCACCGAGTCAGTCACGGCGCCAGTAGAACCGCGGCCCGAGGATCAGGTAGGCGAGCGCGAGAAACAGTAATCCGTAGGCGAATCCCTCGCCGAGAGACCCGACGAGCCGCCGCCCCGTCGGCCCGCAGAGCAGGATCGCCGCCGCCTGTACGACGCCCATCACGAGGGCGTCCTGTGCGTGCAGATCGGGGTACGTGATCGGCGCGAGCATCAGCGCCGCGAGCAGATAGACCATCGGCACGAGCACGATCGGACTCGTGAAGCCGGCGAGGACGGTCGCTCCAAGGATCGTCGCCGCAAGCGTCGTCTGGACGCCTTCGGTCTCGGCGGCGTCGCTGTCGTAGGCGGTGTAGAGCCCGAGACGCGTCACCGCGGTCGCGACGAAGAGCGCCGTTCCGACGAGCGCGAGGAGGCCTCGGGGCTCGCCGAGCCCCCACGACTCCGCCACCGTCATCGCGACCAAGAGCGCGGGCGCGACGCCGAAGGACGCGACGTCGGCCAGCGAATCGAGATACGGGCCGACTGCCGTCCCGCCGCGGCGACGGGCGACGACGCCGTCCAGCGCGTCGGCGATCGCGGCGAGCAGGAGAATCCGGGCCGCGAGTTCGACGTCGACGGTCGTAGCGACGGCGGCGACGAACCCGAGTGCGGCGTTCGAGACCGTCACCGCGTCGGCGAGGCCCAGCCGACCGACGAACCGCGGCTTCATACCTCGGCCGACTCGGAGGATCGGTTTACCTCTTTACATCCGGATCCGGTCGTATACGTTCGGAGACACGAACGTCCGCGCGGTTGCGGCCACATCCGTCCGGACCGGGCCACATTTAGCGCTCGCTCCCTGAAACCGGGGTATGAGAGGAACGAGAGCGCCGGGGGACGAGGGCGTCTCCCGTCGGCGCGTGCTCGCCGGACTCGGCGCGGCAGCGGCGACGAGCCTCGCGGGATGTTCTGCGGGCGCAGCGGGCGAGTACGACATCGGAATGACTGCGGTCGCGTTCGATCCGCCGACGTTCACCATCTCGCCCGGCGACACCGTCGTCTGGCAGAACACGAGTTCGCGCGGGCACACGGTCACCGCCTACGACGACCGGATCCCCGAGGACGCCGAGTTCTTCGCCAGCGGGGATTACGAGACGACGAAGGCGGCCGAGAAAGGGTTCCGCGAGGAGTTCGGCGGCGTCATCGACAGCGGCGAGGCGTGGTCGCACACGTTCGAGGTGCCCGGCGAGTACCTGTACTTCTGCATCCCACACGAGCAGGCGGGGATGGTCGGGACCATTACCGTCGAAGAGTAGGCGTTTGAGAGTTTTTCCGGGCCGTGACCGACGCGCGAGCCGTCGGCTCGCGGGCGAAAAAGAAACGGAAAGTCGAGACGTCTCGAAAACCGCGTTACTCGTCGACTGCGACGTCTTCCTCGTCGACGTCGACGGCGGCCTCTTCCTCGGCGGCGACCTCTTCGGGTCGCGCTTCGAGGGTGAGCTTCTGGACCTCGACCCGGCGGAGCGGGTAGATGGTCTTCGCGTCGCCGTAGATCGCAGAGGACAGCCGTCCTTCGATGACGCTGTCGATGAGTTCGGCGAAGGTGCGCTCGGAGGCGGCTTCCTCGACGAGGTCGATCATGACGCGCCGAATCGCCTTCTCCTGGCTGCGGTCGGCCTTCTTCGTGGTGAAGGCGACGGGCTGGAGCTGGACGCGGTAGTCGTCCGTCGTCAGCACCGTGATCGCGACGTCGACCTTCGAGGCGCCGCGGCGGACGAGGCTGCGAACGTAGTCGCGTGCGAGTTCGTGCTTGATGAACTCGGTGTAGGCCGCGTCGCTGGAGACGTCGTTCACCTTGAAGGTGAGCTTCGTGTTGTTTTCGCCCTGATCGCCGGTGATGTCGCCGAGGGTTACCTCGACGGTTCGCCCGTAGACCTTCTCGGGCTCGTCCGCGAAGGTCGAGCCGAGTTCGGTGCGGTCGAACTGCTCCGGCGCGATGAGGGTGTACCATCGCTTTCCGCGCTTCTGCTTCGAAACTGATCGTTCACTCATAGTATGTCTGGGTCGTGTCGACGATGGCGTCTGCCACCGTCAGGTTGACCACGGTGTCGTCCACCGTGGACTGCAGCCCGCCGGTCGTCTCGCGGGTGATCGTCGTCACGAGCGTCTCGCCCTCGACGACCATCTCCATCGAGTCGGTGTTGTCCGGACGGATCGCCGCCGCCACCGTCTCGGCGTCGGCGTGCGTCGTCCGCAGGCGGGCCGTCCGCGACGCACACTCGCGCGTCGCGTCCGAATCGTTTGCATTCGTCATCTCGGTGCCTCCCCCGTGGAGCGGTCCACGTCGCTACTCATCGCACTGCCTCCCTGATCGCGGCAATAACGTCTGCGTCTGCCGCGTCCGCGTCGAAACGAGCGGTCGCGCGCGTCGCGTCACCGGTCCACGCCGCGTCCGCCGAGGTGAACTCCGAAGCGAGCGCTGCGGCAGCGTCCGCGGCACCCGTCTCGCGAGCCGACAGCGCGGCCACCCCGTCGTCGAGCGCGACGACGAGCGGTTCCGGCGATCGGAAGTCGCGAACGAGCCGTGCGACCGTCGCCAGTCGGCCTGGCGTCGTGCTGTCGTCGCGGGCGTCGGGATCGCCGCCGACGTCGCCGCGGACGGCGAACACGCCGTCGTAGCGGCCGGTGTGACCGTCGTCGATCGCTCGGTGGACGGCTGTGCCGTGCGTGCGCCACGCGTCGAGTGCGGCCTCGCGGCCGCCGTGTCCGAGCGCGAGCGCGACACCGGTGCCGGGACGCTCGATTGCGGCGGCGTGCAACACGTCGGCGAAGCCGCCGAGCGTCGCCATCGGACCGTCGGGCGTCGCGTACGGGCGAAGCGCCCGTTCGACTGCTGTCGCGGCTCGCGGCGTCGCGGCGTCGTCGCCCGCGACTGCGAACGCGACGATCGAGGCGATCGACCGCCGCGTCTCTGCGTCGGGCGCTGCCGGGTCCGCCAGCGAGGCAAGCGCCGACTCGACCGCGTCCGCATCGCCGGAGAACGGCGCGCGGAGCAGCGTCGAGTGGGCCAAGCCGTCGACGACGTCGTCGACGGGGATCGCCACGCCGGGGCGGCGCTCGATAGCGCCCATTCCATCGGCGGCCTCGACGAGCGGTCCGGCGACCGAGCCGGGATGTGCTCCAGCGGCGACGACGCCGGCGAGCGCCAGCGTCACGTCGGATGCGACCACGTCGTCGCGGGCGCCGTCGTCACGACCGAGCGCGACCGCGACGTCGTACGCGCGGCGGCTGGCGGGACCATCGGTGGGCCTGATCGTCACGTCCGCGTCGGGGTGTTCCGTCCCGACAGCGACGAAGACGCCGTCGTCCGCTGCCGGCGCGGCAGCGTCGAGCGACGCCACGCGTACCTGGAACGGCACGTCGACGCTTCGGAGACCGCGCGCGAGGAGCCCAGCGGCCGCGAGCGCGTCGCCGTCGGCGTGACAGACGACGCGGACGAACGCCGCCGCCGACAGCGTAGACGCCACGCTCTCGGAGGGGGCGTCCGCGGACGTGCCGGCGCCGGATCGGGAGGCCATCGGTGCGATGTGTGGGGGTTACTCTTCGAGGAGTTCGACGGCGACGTCGAAGGTGTACGTGAAGTCCTCGTCGAGCGCGTCGCCTCGGTAGTAGTCGACGAGCCGACGGATCTTGGACTCGGTGTTCTGCAGGGCACGCTTGTTCTGCATGTCCTGCTGGTTCTCGTTGACGTGGCGACGGAGACGCACGGCGCGCTCCATCAGGTTCCGAAGGTCCTCGGGGAGTTCCGGGGCCGCGTCGTTCTCGTCGAGGATCGTAGTGACCTTCTTGCCGGTCGCGAGTTTGACGTCGGGGATCGGAACTCCTTTGACGCCTTCGTCGCGGAGCTTGAGACCGATCTGGCTGGGTTCGTGACCCTGCTCTGCAAGTTCGACGACGCGCGCTTCGACGTCTTCGGCGTCGACGTCACTCCACTCCGGGGGTTCGTCTGCCACCGGCTTGTCCGAACCGGACGAGCCACGGCGGCGGGGATGCATTCGTGCCATTGTTTTCTGGTTGGAACGGCACAGACCGCAGAATACGCGATGTGACGTGCCGACGGCGTCGGCAGCGTCGCACTTCCGCAATCCCAAGCCGCGACGAATGCGGCGAGTCAGATTTGCGGCCGTGCTGTTCCCGTCTGAACTCACCCGTGTCGGCGACAAAAGGATTGCGACCCGGCGTCGATGCCCCGCAAGTCGAAGCCCTTAAGAACGAAAGCGGAATACGGAAAGATGCGTTCGAGGGCTCGTAGATCAGGGGTAGATCACTCCCTTGGCATGGGAGAGGCCCCGGGTTCAAATCCCGGCGAGTCCATTCGTATTCCTCCGTCGTGTTCAGGGACCGCGAGCGTTCGGTCCGTTGTCTCACCACTGCGTAGCGCCCCGTCGTGACTGTGAGCTGACTGAAGAAAGCTTATTCCAGTTCTCCGACGAGCACCGGTGTGCCCCGATCACGACGCGCCTTCTTCAAGACCCTCGGAGTCGCACTCGGTAGCGGGACGCTCGCGCCGACTGCCGGATGTCTCGGCGGACAGTCAACACCCACGGAAACGAGTCCTGACAGGACCTCTGCCAGCACGTCGACACCGGCGGCAACGCAGTCCGGTGAGGCTCCGGAGGAGTTCAGACAGTGGATGCCGGACCCGACGACGACTCCGCTGCCGGATGGGTACGGCGTGCGATACTTCGACGTAGCAGCGATTCGTTCGTATCGGGACGCCATCCACCCGAACGCCTACGATCGACTCGTAAATCAGATGCTGCGGCCCGTCTCCGGCGAGTTCGTCGGCGCCGACCACGTCGTGGCGACGGTACAGATCGACCACGTGATGGAGTTGGCCATCGGATCGTTCGATCCGGAGGCCATCGGCGAGCGGATCACCAGTGATGACTCGCCGTCGACTCCAACGCCGACGCGCACACCCACGACGGCGACGCCGACGCCCTGGCCGGAACCGGAGCGCTACCAGGGGTTCGACCTCTACGGCACGGACTACGTCTACGCCGTCTCGGCGGACGCGTTTCTGTCGGTGTCGCCGACGCTGGAGGGCGACGGCATCGACTACGCAAAGGCGATTATCGACGCGACGACCTCGGAGACGAGCCAGTACGCCGACGGCAACGAGTACGTCGCGTCGATGCTCGGTACAGTCGACGGCCCCCACGCGCTGTGGTGCTACCCGGAGGCGACAGACGGGTCGACGATGCGTGGCTTCCGAGCGGACGACATCACCGGCCAGCTCAAAGCGTGGCGGTTCGGCCAGGAGACGGCCCATCTGACGTTCGCGAACACTTACATCGACGCCGCAACTGCCGAAAGCGGCGAGCTGAGAGAGTACATCGACGACGAGTCCGAGTGCTTCGGCGCGTACGACGGACTCGATGTCGAGACGGAGGGCCGGCTGGCTTGGACGGACGGCACTATTCCGACGAATGAATTCGATCATTTGTCTGCCGGCGGCCCTGAAGAGGGAGTGACGACGCCCAATTAGCGGTTGAAACGCAGGACCGAGAGTGTGACCCGTTCACCCTCCCGCGTCGCCGGTGGAACTTCGCCACGGTTATCCGAATCTCCGCGAATATCTAGGGGAATGGAATTCGACACTGGCCGCCGCCGATTCCTCGAAATCGCAGGAACCGGTGCCGCGCTCTCTCTGGCGGGGTGTAACGCGCAGCAGACAGACGGCGAGACGACTGAGGCCGCGGGGTCGAACGGCGCAACCGTCACCGTCGCGGTCCAGCCCGACCAAGAGCAACTGCAGCAGCGGGAAGACGAGATCCGATCGCAACTCGAATCGGGCAACATCTCCCAGACCGAGGCACAGGAGCAGTTCCGCACAGCCCAATCCGAACTCCGGTCGGCGGCGGTGAGTTCCTTCGAAGAGCAGGCCGCCGAATCGGGGCTGACGATCGAAGACTCGATCGAGCAGTTCAGCGTTCTCCTCGTCTCCGGCCCCGCGACGGCGCTCATCGACGCGCTCTCGTTCGAGATGGTGAACGGCCTGCTGCCCGCAGAGACGTTCCAGCAAGCCAAAGATCAGGTGACGACGCAGACGGCCACCGAGACGTCGTCGAACTGACGGGGCCGGGGCACGCCGCCGCGAAATCCACTGTGAAACTTTGAGAGATACACAAACAATTATGTGCAATACTGTTGTTGAACGGGTAGTGACGGACCACAGTGGGACGCAGACGACGTTTTGTGGGGCTGTTCGCGATCGTATCGTAGCAAGGGCTCGTGGTTCTGATGGTCAGTAACGATTCACGGTCACCCGACTCGTCGCCCGCAGCGGACGAGACAGTCCACTTCGAGTGGGATCAGAACGGACGACCGAGTGCGTCGATCGTCGACGCCGTCGCCACGGTCACGGACTCCGAGATATCCGAGATGCCGCCGCTGCACGAGGTCGTCGATCCCGACGCGTTGAACCGCATTCTCGACCCGAACGCGGACAGCGCAGACAGAGACGACACTCACGCGCACGTAGCGTTTCAATACCACGGCGTGCAAGTCCGTGCGGATCCCGACGGAATCGACGTCCGGTCAGTCGACGACGCCGACGGGCAGTAAGCGGCGCGCGGCGATCCCGACCTGCCACGGGCAGTAAGCGGCGTGTGGCGGTCCCGAGTGCGACGTTCAGTCCTCGGCGTAGAACAGCGTTCGGCGACACTGAGGACAGACGTACGGAACTGGGGTGAGAATCTCGTCCGACCGGATGCTGCTGAGGAACCCCTCTGTGGGCTCCTGGGAGACGATCGTCGGCGTTCCCACCGCGTTGGAACCCTGCAGTTGCATCTGCGTGAGCGGTTCCTCGCAGTCGGGACAGCGCTTTTCGTCTGACATACGCCGACAGTCACTCCCGCGTCAAATAAGCGTCCTGCCGTCTGCGCGGCTGCGATAGGCGAGACGAGCGATTGCACGCTGTCGGATGACGATCACGGCGGAACATCGAGACCTACGGATATTTCCCTCCGTCCGACGACCTCCCGGTGATGGCTCTCGCATCGGCTGCAACGAACGCCGTCCTCGTAGCGGTCGCCGTCGTCGGATTAGCCGTCAGTGCTGGTCAGTTCGTCGCGGGCGCGGGCGGCGTGGCTCGCCGCCTGGGCCTCTCGGGCCTGCTGGTGGGCCTCACCGTCGTCGCGTTCGGGACCTCGGCACCCGAGTTCGCCGTCACGCTCGACGCGGCGCTCACGTCGAAGTCGAACATCTCCGTCGGCAACGTCGTCGGATCGAACATCTTCAATCTCGGATTCATCCTCGGCGGGGTCGCGCTCATCCACGCCCTGCCGGTCTCGACGGCGCTCGTTCGTCGGGACGGCCTCTCGTTGATCGGGGCGACGGGGCTCGCGTTGGTGTTCCTCAGCGACCTTCGGCTCTCGCAACTCGAAGGTGTGCTTCTCGTGATTCTCCTCGGCGGGTACCTCGCAGTGCTCGTACGCACCGGAAGCGAGCAGCTCAAACAGAGCACTGCGAGCGACGCGAGCGGGTCCTGGTGGCTCGATCCCCTCCGTGCGGTCGCCGGCCTCGCCGGCATCATCGTCTCGGCGCACGTTCTCGTCTCTTCGGCCGCTGCGCTCGCACGGTTCGCCGGCGTCTCCGAGTGGGTGATCGGCGTGACGATCGTCGCCGCCGGTACGTCCGCTCCCGAGTTCGCGACGTCGGTCGCGGCGGCACGGCGCGGACAGGCCGGCCTCTCGGCCGGCAACCTCGTCGGCAGTTCCATCTTCAACCTCCTCGGAGTGCTCGGTCTAGCAGCGATCGTCCGCCCGCTATCGGTCGTCGCGACGGCCGTCGACACGACGCTGTGGCTGTTCGGGCTCACGGTCGTCGCGACCGCGTTCTTCTGGTCGAACGAGGCCCTCTCGCGTCTGGAAGGCGGGGCGTTAGTCGTGCTTAGCGCCGCGAACTGGGTGGTCGACTTCTTGGGATGACGAGGGGTTCGGAGTCTCGCGTCCCTATTTACTGAACCCGCAATGAGAGATGGGTATACCCGTTGTCACATTTTCCCTGTCAGTCGAGCCGCCGAAGTCAGGCCAACCGCTCGGACGCCAGTTCCGCGCCGTCGACGAGCGCTTCGAGTTTCTGCCAGGCAATCGAGGGGTGGACCGCGTTCGCGCCCTCGACGACCGTCTCGAAGCCGCAGTCCGCGCCCGCGACGATCCGTTCTGGGTCGCCGACCGCGTCGGCGAACCGTTCGAGGCGGTCGGCGACGACGTCGGGATGTTCGACGACGTTCGTCTTCACGTCGATCACACCCGGGATCAGCCGCCAGCCGTCGGGGAGCGGATGCTCCTCGAACGTCCGGTACTCGTGTTGGTGGCGCGGGTTCGCGCCCTCGACGACTAGCCCCCCGATGTCGGCTTCGTAGAAGACGTCGATCACGTCTTCGAGCGCGACGTCGTGGTGATGTGGCCCCGGGTAGTTCCCCCAGCAGGCGTGCAGACGGATCTGTTCATCCGGGACGTTGGCGACGGCCTCGTTGAGCGCTTCGACGTGTGTTCGCGCCCGCTCCCGGAAGTCGGCGACCGAGTCGTCTTTGTACGTCAGCGTGAAGCCGGCGAGGAGGTCCGGGGCGTCGATCTGGAGGACCGCCCCCGTCTCGGCGATCAGTTCGTACTCAGTTTGGAGTGCGCCCGCCAGATCGAATATGTACTCCGAGGGGGCGTCGTGGTACTCGGTTTCAGTGAATCGGAGGACTGCGCCGGGTGACGGAGCGGTGTGGAACCGCGCGGGGAAAGCCACGCCCTCGGCGTCGACCGCCTCGTCGAACCGCGCAAGGTCCCGCCGGAGTGCCTCCTCACCCACGTACTCGATCGGTCCCGTGGCGACCGGCCCGCCGATGTTCTCCGTGTCGCCGAGGAGCTCTTCGGCGTACGTCGGGAAATCGTCGAGGTCGGCGGGCCACGCGCGCTCGACGGTCCCCTCGCCGAAGCCCGAGAGCCGGTTCGTGACGTCCACCGAGTAGGCGATCCGGCTCTGTTCGCCGTCGTTTCCGACGTCGATGCCGACCTCGGCCTGCCGGCGCACCACCTCGCGAACCGACTCGGTGACGGCCGCCTCGAATGCCTGCTCGTCGCGGTCCCCGGACTCAGTCAGGAGGGCGCGGAGTCGATCGGATCGCGGGAGACTCCCGACGTGGGTAGTTCGGATTGTGGGCGCTGCCATCGCTCGCTTCCTGTCGGGCGAGCCACAAAGAGATTCGGGGCAGCAGCGATTCGGGCGCGGCCGCTGCGGACGTACTGACCGATGCGACCCGTCACCAGTATAGCCACACCAGCAGGGCGAACCCAATGGCGAGACCGCTGGGGACGAGCATCAGCAGGACCTCGGGCGACCCAAGGGTGCTGACAGAGACCAGGTTTGCGAGGTCGAGGAGCGCCCAGAGGCTCGCCACAAAGAGTGCAACGCCGACGATCGCGGCGAGTGCTCGGTTTCTCATAATCGTTCGAGATCGTATCCGCAGTTCTAGAGTTCCGCAGATGATGTAAGGGTTTGGCCCAACCGACAGCTGCGACCAGAACCGCTGGCGGCGGGTCGCAGCCGGCCAGAGTACCGTTTATATCCCGGGAAGGAATTGGTGAAATCGTATGTCAGAAGGTGATTTCGAGGGCTACGGCGGACGGCACGTCCCCGAGCCACTGGAGGAACCGCTCGAACAGTTGGCGAACGCATACGACGAGATCAAAGACACCGAGGCTTTTCAGAACGAACTCGACAAACTGCTCAGAGACTACGCCGGACGGCCGACATCGCTGTATCACGCCGAAGGGCTCAGCGAGCGTTACGGCGCCGAGATCTACTTCAAGCGCGAGGACCTGCTGCACGGCGGCGCGCACAAGATCAACAACGCGCTCGGGCAAGCACTGCTCGCGAAGCAGGCGGGCAAGTCGCGACTCATCGCTGAGACCGGCGCGGGTCAGCACGGGACGGCGACCGCGATGGTCGGCGCGCTGCTCGACCTCGACACGGAGATCTATATGGGCGAGAAGGACGTCGAGCGCCAGCAGATGAACGTCTTCCGGATGCGTCTGATGGGCGCGAAAGTCAACGAAGTCACACGCGGCGGCGCGGGCCTCTCGGACGCCGTCGACGCCGCGCTCGAAGACTTCGCGAAGAACATCGACGACACGCACTATCTCGTCGGGTCGGTCGTCGGCCCCGACCCCTTCCCGCGGATGGTCCGGGACTTCCAGGCCGTCATCGGCGAGGAAGCCCGCGAGCAGTTCCGAGAGCGCACGGGCGAGCTTCCGGACGCGGCGGTCGCCTGTGTCGGCGGCGGCAGCAACGCGATGGGTCTCTTCCACGCGTTCCGCAACGACGACGAGGTCGCATTCTACGGCGCGGAGGGCGGCGGCGAGGGCGCGGGCTCGAAACGTCACGCTGCGCCGCTGGCCGAGGGCGAAGACGACGTCATCCACGGGATGAAGACCCGCGTCATCCACGACGACACCGAGGTCCACTCGGTGTCCGCCGGGCTCGACTACCCGGGCGTCGGTCCCGAGCACGCGATGTTCCGCGAAGTCGGACGCTGCGACTACCGCGCGGTCGACGACGAGGCCGCGAAGGCCGCGTTCCGAGAGCTCTCCGAGGAGGAAGGCATCATTCCGGCGCTGGAATCGAGCCACGCCGTCGCGCTCGCAAAGGAGGTTGCAGACGACCACGACACGATCCTCGTCAATCTGAGCGGGCGCGGGGACAAGGATATGGAACAGGCCGCAGAACTGTTCGATCTGTCCTGAGTGTCGACGCGGCGACCGCGAATCTCAGCAGCAGTGTCGGCGTCGGTGGAGGAAAGCACACGTGGTGTCACCTCCGCAAACTCTAATTCGGTCGGAGTGGTACCGGCTATCGGAATGTGTCGAGAGTTGAAACGGGAACCGACCTGGGTGGCGGCGATCCGTCTCGCGATACTCGAAGGGCAGGTCGACACGGAGTCTGTCATCGAGGAGGCCAACCTCGTCGCCGGACGGGAACGGACCGTCGGCGACGTCCTCTCGACGATGGACGAACGCGGCGTCCTGAACAAGATCGACGACGATCTCTATCTCCCCGGCGAGGTCCTCCTGAACTCCGATCGGTACGATCTCGATTTCGAGAAGGCCTCCGACGGCGGCGCCCACCGCTGGAAGTCCTCGGTCTGATAGGGATCATCGTAACTGTTCGGAGATTCTCGCCGTCCCGTCCGGCGAGACATCTATGGAGACGTACGATAATCCCTATGAGTCGACTCGAACGCCGCCTAGCGTAACCTATGTAAATACCACGAGAGAACGTAGCCTATGGGCGCGCTATCGAACACGAAGGTGTCGCAGAAGAACCTGACAACAGTCCCCAAGCCGGTCCGGAACTTCCTCGACGTCGGCGCGGGCGACCGCGTCGAGTGGCACGTCGAAGACGGACGAATCATCGTCGAAAAGCACGACTCCGACGGCGAGTAACTGCCGTCGACGTCGGAACTCAGGAGAGATCCGACGGCTCGTCCACGTCACGACGGACTCCGCTGTCCGGAACCGCCACCCGCGCGCTGTCGTCGCTGTCGAGGAGGATCTCACGCCCCCCGACGTCGCCCGCGACGTCGACCAAGTCGTCGAAGAACCGCCGGTCGAAAAGCACCGGGTTCCCCCGGGCGCCCTCGTAGGCCGCCGCGAGCGCGTCGCCGACGCCCGACTCGTAGGCGTCGCAGAGCGTCTCGATCGTCGCGACGTCGACGAAGGGCATATCTCCCAGCGCGACGACGGCCGCGTCGACGGGCTCCGGTCGGTCGCGGAGTGCTCGGATGCCGACCCGAACCGACGAGGCCTGCCCGCTTTTGTATGCCGGGTTGTGAACGACCTCCACGTCGAGGCCGTCGAGCGCGTCGACCACGCGCTCGGATTCGTAGCCGACGACGACCACGACCGGATCGACGGTAGAAGCCAGAAGCGTCGCCGCCGCGTGTCTGACGAGCGGGGCACCGTCGTGCGACGCCAGCAGTTTGTTTCGCTCGCCGAAGCGGTCGCTCGTCCCCGCCGCAAGGAGGACGCCGGCGATCCGCGCGCTGCCGCCGGCGTACCGTTCGGACTGGTCGGTTCGTCCAGATCGCCCGGACGCAGTGTCCTCGCCCGTCTCGAACGGCGGTTCCACGAGCGGCGGTTCTCTCGACGTCATCGCTCGACGACAGAGTAGGGAACGACGTCGACGCGGTCGTCGCGGGCGACAGCCGACTCCGTGAGAACGAAGCCGTCCGCCCGGGTCGCTCGGGTGCTCGAGGAGAGCACGCTCGGGTCGAAGGCGTCCTCGTAGACGGCGAGCGGCGAGTCGGCGTGACCGAGCGGCATCGCGACGCCGTCTTCGAGCGTGACCGGAATCGCGTACGCGAACCCGGGCGTGGCGATGTCGACGTCGCGGGCCATCCGCGCAGCGACCGCCGGGAGCGACGTCTCCCCGGTGAAGAACGGCCGCGCGACCAGCGTCGTCACCGCGTGGGCGCCGACGGGCTTACCGGGGATTGCGAACGCGACCGCGTCGTAGTCGGGTAGCTCGGCGACGGCGATGGGCTTCCCGGGGCGGAGCCGAACCCGATGGAACAGCACATCGCCGAGGGCGTCGAGCGCCCGGATCACGTAGTCTTTGTCGCCGACGCTGGTCCCGCCAGTCGTCACGACGACGTCGTGGTTGCGCGCGAGCGCCGCGATCTCGGCTTCGACACGGTCGTAGTCGTCCGGCACGCTGCCCTCGTAGGTCGCGTCGTGGCCCCACGAGCGCACGAGCCCCGCGAGCATCGGCGAGTCGAGGTCCCGATGCTTGCCCTCGTGGATCTCCGTGCCCGTCGCGAGCAAGCCGACGGAGAGCGGTTCGCGGACCGCGACAGATTCGATGCCCAGATCGCCCAAGAGCAGCGCGTCCTTCGGGCCGAGTCGCTCGCCGGCCTCGAAGAGACGCTCGCCCTCGGCGACGTTGCTGCCGCGCTGGTAGACGTAGGTCCCCGGTTCGAGGTCGGTGCCGGTCAGCCGACCGTCTTCGACCGTCGCTTCCTCGCGTTTGAGCACCGCGTTCGCCGCTGGCGGGAGGGGCGCGCCGGTCGCGATCCGGACGGCCTGCCCGGCCGCTATGGTCGGCGGTTCGTCCTCCGGAAACACGTCGGCGTCGACGACGTCGAGCGGATACTCGTCGGTCGCATCGAACGCGAAGCCGTCCATCGTCGCGTGGCTCTGTGCGGGTACGTCGACCGGTGCGTCGAGCGGTTCGGCGAGCGTCCGGCCGCCGATCCGGTCGATCGAGACGGTTTCGACTCCGGCGGCATCGAGCCAGGTGTCCCGAAGGGCCTGGACGCGCTCGGCTCCCTCGTCCCACCCGATCATATCGTCGTGGTCGTGCTCGGATCGGCTACTCATAGGCGTCGGCCCGGGAGTTGCTTCCGTACTCGGCCGCCCGTCGAATTAACACAAACATTTATTGGGGTGCTGTTTGATTGCATAAACCGTGATAATAGTGTGCACATAGCGAGGGTACTTAAAAGGTGGCGGCGCGCAGCAGTAGACCGACCAGACACAACGAGACCGCAGGAATATGGAATTTGATGGAGAATTCGAGTTAGACGGCGTACCACCCGAGAAAGCCTGGATCGTCCTGTCCGATCCGATGGCCGTCCGCGATTCGCTGAAGGGGTGTCAGTATATCACCCCGATGGACGACGACTTCAACTTCGACGAGTACGAGGCCGAAGAAGACGTCGAGATGCTTCCGGATGCAGATCCGGAGGTCGTCGCCGACCGGGCGTTCGTCGCCGGCCAGAAGTACGCGGCGCTGATGCAGGTCGGCGTCGGGAGCGTGAAACCTCGATTCGAGACGACAGTCACGATCGACGAACGTGACGACGAGGAGTTCGAGATGATCGCCTCCGGCGGGGGCGACGCGTCTGGCAGTAGTTTCAGTATGAACTCGGGGATGAAAATCCACGAACTCGACGGCGGCGAGGGGTCCCGAATCGAGTGGTGGACGGAAGCCGACATCTCGGGGCGGATCGCCCAACTCGGATCGCGCGTCATCAACCCAGTCGCCAACAAGATCGTGAACAACTTCTTCGGGAGCATCGAGCAGCAGATGACAGACGTCGACGAGGAGACCAACACCGGCGTCACCGACAGACTCCGTAATATGCTATGAAAGCTGCACCGTTCGAACACCACGAGCCGACGTCACTCAGCAAGGCGGTGAGCCTGCTGGAGAGTCTCGACAACCCGACGATTCTCGCAGGCGGGCAGAGCCTGGTCCCGATGCTTCGGTTCCGACTCGCCCGACCGGACACCGTCGTCGACATCAACGGTATCGACGAACTGGACTACCTCGACGAATCCGACGGCCACCTCAAGATCGGCGCGCTCGCGCGTCACGCCGACATCGAGGAGTCAGACGTCGTCACAGAGGACTACGGGAGCTTCGCCGACGCGGCACCACTCGTCGCCGACCCACAGATCAGAAACCGCGGGACGATCGTCGGGTCCATCGCGCAGGCCGACCCGAAGGGCGATTGGGGGTCGGTCCTCATCGCCCACGACGGCGAGGTCGTCGCCGAAGGCCCCGAGGGAGAACGCGTCATCCCGGTCGACGAACTGTTCTTGCTCCCCTACGACACCTCGCTCGACGAGAACGAACTCATCACGGAGGCGCGCGTGCCGACCCCACCCGAGCGAGAGGGGAGCGCCTATCACAAACTGAAACGCAAGACCGGCGACTACGCGATGGCCGGCGTCGCGGCCCGGTTGCGCTTCGACGACGACGGCGCCATCGCGGACGCCGGGATCGGTATGACGGCCGTCGACATCACGAACGCACGCGCGGCGGACGCCGAAGCGCATCTGGAGGGCGAGCGCCCGAGCGCCGAACTGTTCCAGAAAGCGGGCGAGCTCGCCGCCGAACAGTCGAACCCCGAGTCCGACGAGCACGGCGACGCGTCGTACAAGGAACGGATGGTAAACGTACTGGCCCAACGGGCGCTCGGTGACGCCGCCGAGCGTGCGGGGGTCGTCAAACGGAGGGCAACACCGTGACTGATACGCGAGAGATCACACTGACGGTCAACGGCACCGAACGAACCATCGAGGTCGAACCGCGGCGACTGCTCGTCCACGCGATCCGTGAGGATCTGGATATGACGGGCACCCACATCGGCTGCGACACCGGCAACTGTGGGGCCTGCACTGTGCTGCGGGACGGCGAGCCGATCAAGTCCTGTATGATGTTCGCCACGCAGGCCGACGGCAGCGAGATTATGACCGTCGAAGGGATGGAAGAGCTCCCCGCGGCGGGCGAAGATCTCCACCCGCTACAGGAGGGCTTCCACAAGGAGCACGGCCTGCAGTGTGGGTACTGTACGCCCGGAATGTTGATGTCGGGGAAAGCGCTCCTCGACGAGAACCCAGACCCCGACGAGGCGGAGATCCGCGACGCGATCAGCGGTAACCTCTGTCGGTGCACCGGCTATCAGAACATCGTCAGTTCGATCGAGTACGCCGCCGAGAAACTCGACGAACAGGCGGCCGCCGACGGCGGGATCGTCACGGACGGCTCCGACGGTGGAGTCGTCGCCGAGGGCGGCGGCAGCGACGGATTCGACTGCGGCGTCGAGAACTGCTGTGGCGGCCCGTCGGCGGAGACGCCGACGCCCCACGTCGAGGGCGCGGATCCGCAGTTCGACGACGTTACCGAGGAGAGTGAGAGCGAATGAGCAGTGACTCGGAGTTCACGACCGAACCGAAGGAGTACCAGCACGACGACGACGGCGGCCCCCAACCGGAGAAACACTGCGGCCACGGGCGCGGCGGTATGGGCGAGGAAGTCGCCCGCAAAGAGGACAAGCGGTTCATCACCGGCCGCGGCAACTACGTCGACGACATCAAGAAACCGGGAATGCTCCACTGTGAGATCGTTCGGAGCCCCCACGCCCACGCCCGCGTCGAGAACATCGACGGCTCCCGGGCGATGGACCTCGACGGTGTCGTGGCCGTCCTGACGGCCGACGACCTGCTCGAACACGATCTGGCGACGATGCCGACGCTGATGGACGACACCCAGGACGTGCTCGTCAACGAGAAGGTGAAGTTCCAGTCCCAGGAGGTTGCCGCCGTCATCGCCGAGGACCGCTACACGGCGAAGGACGGGGCCGAGAAGGTCAAAGTCGACTACGAGGTGCTCGACCCCGTCGTCGACGCCGCAGAGGCACTCGAAGACGACGCGCCGCTCATCCGCGAGGAACTCGACGATCAAGAAGACAACCACATCTTCGACTGGGGCACCGGCGACAAGGAAGCGACAGAGGAGGCCTTCGCGGAGGCCGACGTCACCGTCACAGAGCAGATGGAGTACCAGCGGCTCCATCCGGCCCCGATCGAGACCTGCGGGGCCGTCGCCGACTGGGATCCCGGAAACGACAAGATGACGGTGCATATGACGTCGCAGGCGCCGCACGCCCACCGAACCCTGTTCTCGCAGGTGTCGGGCATCCCCGAACACAAGGTCCGCATCGTGAGCCCGGACGTCGGCGGTGGCTTCGGGAACAAGGTGCCGATCTACCCGGGCTACGTCGTCGCGGCCGCCGCGTCCTACGTCCTCGAACGGCCCGTGAAGTGGATCGAAGAGCGCTCTGAGAACATCCAGACGACGGGGTTCGCCCGCGACTACGATATGACGGGCGAGATCGCCGCCACCGAGGACGGCGTGATCCAGGGCGTGAAGGTCGACGTACTCGCGAACCACGGCGCGTACAACGCGGCCGCCCAGCCCTCGAAATTCCCGGCCGGCTTCTTCAACATCTTCACCGGCTCGTACGACATCGAGGCGGCCTACGGGTCGCTGACCGGCGTGTTCACGAACACCGCACCGGGTGGCGTCGCCTACCGGTGTTCGTTCCGCGTCACCGAGGCCGTCTACCTTATCGAACGGATGGTGAAAGTGCTCGCGGACGAACTCGGCGTCGACCCCGCGGAGATCCGCCGCCGCAACTTCATTCCGTCCGACGCGTTCCCCTACGAGAGCGCGACCGGTTGGAACTACGACTCCGGGGACTACGAGAAGGCTCTCGACAAGGCCCTCGAGATGGCCGACTACGAGTCATACCGCGAGGAACAAAAGCGCCGGATCGAGGAGGACGCCGACAAACTGCTGGGGATCGGCATCTCCTCGTTCACCGAGATCGTCGGTGCAGGGCCGGGTAAGCAGTGCGACATCGCCGGCATCGAGATGTTCGACTCCGCGGACCTCCGCGTGAACCCGACTGGCAACGCCGTCTTGCGGGTCGGCGTCCAGACCCAGGGCCAGGGTCACGAGACGACCTTCGCACAGATCGTCGCCGAGGAACTCGGGATGGACGTCGACAACATCGTCGTCGAACACGGCGACACCGACACCGAGCCGTACGGGCTCGGGACATACGGCTCTCGATCGACGCCCGTGGCGGGCGCCGCGGCCGCCGTGGCCGCCCGGAAGGTCCGGGACAAAGCGAAGTCGATTGCGGCCAACGAACTCGAAGCGGCCGAGGAAGACATCCAGTGGGACCGCCAGTCCGGCGAGTTCCACGTCGCCGGCGCGCCCGACCGCTCGATCACCATCACGGAGATCGCCGCGGGGGCGTATATGAACCACCCCGGCAGCGAAGAACCCGGGCTGGAGGCGACGAACTACTACGATCCGCCGGAGATGACGTACCCGTTCGGATCGTACATCGTCGTCGTCGAGATCGACCGCGAGACCGGCGAAGTCGACTTCGAGAAGTTCGTCGCCGTCGACGACTGCGGCAACCGAATCAACCCGATGATCATCGAGGGCCAGATCCACGGCGGCCTCGCGCAGGGCATCGGGACGGCGATGCTGGAACACGTCACCTACGACGACAACGGGAACGTCACCGGCGGGGACTTCATGAACTACCTGCTGCCGACGGCCAACGAGATCCCCAACTTCGAGACGGGCCACACCGTCACGCCGTCGCCGCACCACCCGATCGGCGCGAAAGGCGTCGGCGAGTCGCCCACGGTCGGGTCGCCGCCGGCGATCGTCAACGCGGTGGTCGACGCGATGTCGCACGCGGGCGTCACGCACGTCGAGATGCCGATGACGCCGGACCGAGTATGGGAGTCGCTGAACGAGGCCGGCTTGGCCCTCGACCCGAGCCAGAACGTCAGCTTCGACTTCGAGGGCGGACAGAGTGAAGAACCAGCCGACGACTGAGACGGGCTGTCAGCGCGGCGGGCCGCTGCGGGGCCGCCGCGGATCGCACACCGACAGATGACACAGAACGAAAACGACCAGACAGGAGCGAACGACGAGGGCGCGCGCCCGGTCGACGTCACCGACGGCGACGTCGCCGAACTGGAAGCACAACTCACAGCGCGCGGGGAGACGTACGCCCGCGTGACGATCGTTCGCCGCGAGCCGCCGGTGTCGGCGAACGTCGGCGACCGCGCGGTCGTGACCGCCGACGGCGAACTCCACGGCTGGATCGGCGGCGCGGCCTGCGCGCAGACGACGGCGATCAGCGAGTCGACGGCCGCGATCGAGAACGGCGAACCACGGTTGGTCGGCATCGCGCCCGATCCCGAGGATATCGCCCGCCCGGGGCTGGAGGCTTTCCCGATGCACTGTCACAGCGAGGGCGTCCTCGAACTGTTCATCGAGCCGGTGAACCCGACGCCCGACCTGCTCATCGTCGGCGACTCGCCTGTCGCCCGGTCGCTCGCTCGACTCGCGGCCGAACTCGCGGTCGACGTGACGGTCGTCGCTCCGGACGGAAGCGACGAGGTGGGCGACGCAGCCGTCGTGACGGAAACCGACCCGGATGCGATCGTCGACGCCGTCGGCCACGCGCCGCTCGTCGTGGTCGCGTCGATGGGGAAGTACGACGCCCGCGGCGTCGCGGCCGGCGTCCGCGCGGACGCACCGTACATCGGACTCGTCGCGAGCGATACGCGGAGTTCGGAAGTCGTCGAACGGGCCGCCGGCGTGCTCGACGTAGACCCCGAAACGGTCCGAGAAGCGGTGACCAACCCCGCGGGCGTCGACATCGCGGCCTACACGCCGGCCGAGATCGCAGCGAGCATCCTGGCCCAGGTGGTCGACGCGCGATCGACGGCGGGCGGATCCGCCCGCGGTAGCGGAATGCACACGACGGCCGACACGGCCGAGACAGCAGCCAGTGACGACGAGATGACGAAAGATGGCTCGCCGTCGGCCGACGAACTCGCGACGGACCCGGTGTGCGGAATGACGGTCGAGCCAGCGTCCGCACCCGCGGTCGAACACGACGGGACGACGTACTACTTCTGCTGTGAGGGCTGCGCCGACTCGTTCCAGAACGATCCCGCGTCGTATCTCGACGCCGCCGAGGGGTCAGTATGACCCGCGAGGCGTTCGCGTCGCTGTCGGAATCGGACCTCCGAGAGCGGTTCGAGACCGCGGAGTACGTCGCCGACGACCGGACGGTCACGACGGTCCACCTCGCACTCACGCTCGGCCGGCCGTTGCTCGTCGAGGGCCCGCCCGGCAGCGGGAAGACCGAACTCGGGAAAGTGCTCGCGAGCGCGTTCGACACCGAGATCATCCGGCTGCAGTGCTACGAGGGACTGACCGCCGAGAACGCGCTGTACGAGTGGAACTACACGAAGCAGTTGCTCGCGGTGCAGGCCAACGAGGGCACGGTCGCCGGCAGGTCCGGTGCGGGACGCGACCACGAACAGTCCGTCTTCGACGAGGAGTACCTCCTCGAACGGCCGCTCCTGCGAGCGTTGACTGCCGACGGCGACACGCCGCCGGTGCTCTTAGTCGACGAGATAGACCGGGCCGACGAGGAGTTCGAGGCGTTCTTACTCGAACTGCTCTCGGACTTTCAGGTGTCGATTCCCGAGTTCGGCACCGTCAGCGCGGAGCAGCCGCCGATCGTGGTGCTCACGTCAAACCGCACACGGGGGCTCTCGGACGCGTTGAAGCGCCGCTGTCTGTACCTCCACGTCGAGCCGCCGTCGTTCGAGGCCGAGTACGAGATCGTGCGCCGGAAAGTGCCCGAACTCGACGGGGCCGTCGCGGCCGAAGTCTGTGCCGTCGTCGACCGCCTGCGCGAGGAGGCGTTCCTCAAACAACCGGGCGTCGCCGAGACGCTCGATTGGGCGCGCGCCGTGGCGCAGCTGCGGCACGACGACGCGGACACGCCGCTCTCGACCGACGAGATCGAGCGCACCCTCGGCTGTCTCATCAAAGAAGTCGAAGACCTCGATCGGATCGACGCCGAACTGCTCGAACAGTTGCAGACGGCCGCAGCGAGGGCTGAAGACCGTCTCGAAGCGTGAGCGATATGTACGGTGACAGCGATCAGACGGCGGGCGGAGTGGGCGGGGGCGTCGACACTGCCGCGACCCACGAACGCGAGGACGTCCCGGACTTCCGCGCGGCGCGGCGACACGTCCTGATCGAACTCCTTCGATTCGCTGCCCAACTCCGGAACGACGGCGTCACTGTTCCGACGAGCGCGACGCTCCACGCGGCACAGGCGCTGTCGGTCGTCGGACTCGACGATCGAGCGCACGTGGCGGACGCGTTGCGGGCGACGCTGCTCTCGGAACCTGCCGAGCGCGACGCCTTCGAGTCGGCGTTTCCGACTTTCTGGCACCGGCTCCGATCGGGCCTGAGCGCCGTCGCGACGGATCACGACGGTCCGACCGCCGGCAGCGACGCCGACGAGCGCGAGGACGCACCGACCAACACAGACAGTCCCACCACCGATGACCCCGGTGTACTCGAAGACGCAGAACCCCCGGACATCGACGATTCGGGCGACGGAGACGTCGAGGTCCGCATCCCGACCGAGCGCCGTCACGTGACGGGAGACCGTCCGGCGGCAACTGGTGAGAGCGACGCCCGGCGCTACAGCGCCGTCGGTGGGCGGCAGCGCGTCGACATCGACACCGCGCAGTTGACCGAGTCCGAACTCGCAGCCATCGACCGCTTCGTCGACGCGCTGTCGACGGTCCCGGGGCGTCGCCGCCGGCAGTCGACCGCCGGCGACCGCGTGGAGGCCAGACGGGCGCTCCGGGCGAGTCTCTCGACCGGCGGCACGCCGATCGACCTCCCCGAATCCCAGCCGACACCGAGTGAACTCCGGTGCTGTCTCCTCGTCGACGTGAGCGGTTCCGTCCTCGACACCGTCGACCGGAGCGTGTTGCTGGCGTTCGCCGATCGGCTGTACGACAGCGCGCGCGAGACCGACGTGTTCCTCTTCGACACCGAACTCGTCAACGTCACCGAACAGTTCGCTCGCGGCGGCGGCGACCCGGCGGCGGCGCTCCGCGAGGCCGAAGTCCAGTGGGGCGGCGGCACGCAGATCGGCGAGGCGTTCACGACGCTCCGTGCGCGACACCCCTACGCAGTCGACCGGCGAACGGTCGTCGTTGTCGTCAGCGACGGCCTCGACGTCGGCGACCCTGACACGCTGGCCGACGGGATCACGTGGCTGGCCCAGCGGGCCGGCGCGCTCGTCTGGCTCAATCCCCTCGCAGTCTCACCGGCGTTCGAACCGCAGTCGCGCGGAATGTCGACGAGCGTCCCCTACCTCGACGCCCTGTTCGGGTTCGCCGAACCCGCAGACCTCGCCGAGGCGGCGCGACAGATCGAACAGCGCGGCCTGCACGGCCAGGTTGGCTACGAGTACGACCGTCGCCTCGTCGGGGCCGACTCTGGGGGCGGGTCGGCGTGACCGACCTCCTCGAAGCGGTCACCGCACAGCTTCGCCCGCATCTCGCGACCCCGACAGTGGAGCGCATCACGGTTGGGGATGCGGCGATCCTCGTGGACGTGCGGAACGAGGGCGTCGAGAGCGCGGGTGTAGCGCATCGCCCGGCCGGCGAGCCACCGGCGACCGACGACCCGGACGTGGAATCGCTGCTGGCAGCGGCGACTGAGCACCGAGGCGCGAGCACGAACGGACACGGTGCACGGGCAGTCGGGATCGCGGCGATGAACGCACTCTCCGCACCGCTCGTCGACTGGCGCACTGGCGATCCGATGGCGCTCCTGGCGGACGACGTCGAACGCATCACGACCGTCGGGCTGTTCACGCCGGCGTTCCGCAAGTTCGACGACGTGGCGGTTCGCGTGATCGAGCGCGACCCAGTCGACGAGGTGGCCACCCCGGCGGGCGTCACCGTCCGCACGTTCACGCCGCCGGAGACGGACGCCGCGATGAGCGGCGCCGAAGTCGTCTTCGTGACGGGGTCGGCGTTCATCTACGGCGGCGTCGAACGGTACCTCGATGCGGCGCCCTCGGACGCCACCGTCGTCGTGATCGGTGCCACTGCGTCGTTCCTCCCGGAACCGCTGTTCGATGCGGGCGTCGACGTCGTCGCCGGCGCGGTAGTGAGCGACCGCGACGCGGTTCGCGCGGCGATCCAACGAGGCGATTGCGGGACGGACCTACACGACGCCGGCCTACAGAAGGTGTATGCGGCCGTCGACCGGCCCGCAGGTGTCCGACTCGACGAGACAAACGGTTCAGAAACAACGAATCTATGACACAGAACGACTGGTGTGTTCCCGAAACGGAGGTAGTACAGCAGATCCGTGACCGACTCGACGCCGAGCGGACCGACGTGTTGGCGACGATCGTCGACGTAGAGGGGAACGCCTACCGACGGCCCGGCGCGAAGATGCTGCTCGACGAGGGCGGCACGGGCGTCGGCAGCATCACTGCCGGCTGTCTCGAAGACGAACTCGTCAGGGTAGGGGCGGAGGTCCGCGAGGCGGGCCGCCCGGAACTCGTGACCTACGATCTGATGGAGGACGACGAAGACGACGTGTGGGGGCTGGGCGTCGGTTGCAACGGCGTCATCGAAGTACTGGTAGAACCGCTGACGGAGACGTATCGACCGGCCGTCGAATCGTTCTTCGCCGGGCGAGACGTCGGCGTCGTGACCGTACTCGACGCCGATGGACCGTTCGAGCGCGGCGACCGCGCCTACTATCACCCCGAGACGGGGGCGCTACAGTTGCCGACGGGAGCGGAAGCGACAGAGTGGCCGATCGACGCGCTCGCCGGTCCCGCCGGCGAACTGGCGACCCGCGGGAAGGCCGACACCGTCACGTTCGAGACTGACGCGGGCGAACTGACAGTGTTCATCGACGGCCTCGCGGCCCCTTCGGAACTGGTCGTCTTCGGGACGGGCCACGACGTGGGGCCGGTGACGGAGTTCGCGGCGAAGAACGACTTCCGCGTCACCGTCGTCGGCTTTCGTGGGGCGGTCGACCTCGAAGATCGGTTCCCGGCGGCCGACCGCGCCGTGACGACCTCACCGGCCACCATCGCGGACGACCTCGCTCTCGACGACCGCACGTACGCGGTCGTGATGACGCACAACTTCGTCGACGATCGGCTGGCAGTCGACGCGCTGCTCGACGCCGGCGTCGCGTACGTCGGGGTGATGGGTCCCCGCGAACGGTTCGAGGAGATGTTGGACGCCTTCGCAGACGACGGCCGGGAGTTCGCAGACGACGAGCTCTCGTCGCTGTACACGCCGGTCGGGCTGGACCTCGGCGGTGGCTCGCCGTATCAGATCGCACACAGCATCGTGGCAGAAGTGCTGGCCGTCTCGAACGGCCGGACGCCACGACACCTCAAATCGCGCGAGGAGCCGATTCACGAGCGCGTCGACATCGGCGCCGATGTCGACGCGCCGGCACAGTAGCCGGGGTTACATATAGCCGAGGTCGCGGAGTCGCTCCATCAGGTCCTCTTTGTCCTGGGCGCGGCCCGCGCGCTCGGTCGTGTTCTCCATATCCTGGAGCCACGCCGGTTCCTCGGTCGTCTTGTCCGTCGAGACTTCGCTGCCGAGCGAACGGAAGCCGGCGAAGTACTTCGGCGAGACCGGGATGTCGTCCATCGTGAGCCCGTTCGGCAGGTCGTCCGCGCTCTCGGGCACGTAGCCCTCGTCGGGGTAGCCCTCGACGGTGTCCGGAACCACGAAGTTCCAGAACGCCTCCCAGACGGACGCCTCGTCGAACTGGAGGATGGGCTGAATACGGTCGTGCGGCGGGTAGATGTCCGGGTCGTGGCGCGGCGAGAAGAACGTCTCGTCGGCACGGGCTTCCTGTTCGTCCCAGCGGACGCCGGAGATGACGCCGTCGACGTCGTACTCTTCGAGCGCGTCGTTGAGCGCGACAGTCTTCAGCAGATGGTTGCCGACGTAGGTGTCGAGCAGGAAGGGGAAGGTGTCCTCCTCGTATTCGAGCAGGTCGCGGACGTGGTGTTGGTTGTGTTCAGAGAGTTCCGAGATCTCGATGTCGTCGCCGGGTTCGAGGTCGTGTTCCTCGACGTAGGCGCCGACGTCCTCGTTGCGAGCGTAGACCACGTCGAGGTCCCACTCCTCAGCCCAGTGGTCCACGAAGTCGTGGATCTCGTCGAAGTGCTGGAAGTGGTCGATGAAGACCGCCGGCGGCGTCTCCAGGTCGTACTTCTCGGCGACTTCCTTGATGAAGTACAGCGTCAGCGTCGAGTCCTTGCCGCCGGTCCACATCACGGCCGGCGTCTCGTACTGTTCGAGGCCCTGCTTCGTGACCTCGATCGCCTTCTCGATTTTGTCCTGAATCGTCGGATAGTCCGCGGGCGTCTCGCCTTCGCCGTCGGTGTAATCCACGTCGAGGTAGTCGGGGAACGCGTCTGACATCGTGTAATTACATCTAATTAGAACGGCTAAATGCTTTTTGACATCGGAACCCTCTTGATCGAAAGTGAGACCGAGCCGGACGAAATCAGCACGCCGCGGTTCGTGGCGACCTGAACAACTGTTGAACCCGGACCCGCGCGCCGCGTCGACTCCAAAGAACTTTGCCCTCACGTCGGAGAGACGGCGACGATGAGCACCACACCGACGGTCTACGTGACGCGGGAAATTCCCGGTTCCGGGGTCGAACGACTCCGTGAGCAGTACGAGGTCGTCGTCTGGGACGGCACGCTCCCCCCAGAGAAGACACACATCGAATCGAAGCTCCGCGAACTCGACGCCGAAGCACTCGTCTGTATGGTCTCCGACGAGATCGACGCCGACGTGCTGGACGCCTCCCCCGATCTCGCCGTCGTCAGCGCGTTCTCCGTCGGATACGACCACATCGACGTGGAGGCGGCCGCCGAACGCGACATCGCCGTCGGACACACGCCGGGCGTCCTGACAGAGACGACAGCCGACCTCGCCTGGGCGCTCCTGATGGCTGCCGCCCGACGGACTGTCGAGGCCCACGAGTACGTGGCGGCGGGCGAGTGGGGGGCCTGGGACCCGGCACTGCTGATGGGCGCGGACGTTCACGACGCCACGCTCGGCATCGTCGGCTTAGGCAGCATCGGAACCGCAACCGCGCGGCGCGCGGCGGGGTTCGGGATGGACGTCCTGTACACTGGGCGAAATCGCAAGCCCGAGCGCGAGGACGAACTCGCCGAGGTCGGCGTCGACGCCACGTACGTCGAACTCGACGCACTGCTCGCCGACAGCGACTTCGTCTCGCTGCACGCCCCGCTCCTCGACGAGACGGAGGGTCTCATTGGCGAAGCGGAACTCCGACAGATGTCCGAAGACGCGGTCCTCGTCAACACGGCCCGCGGCGAAATTGTCGACACCGACGCGCTCGACACCGCACTCGAAGAAGAGTGGATCGGCCGCGCGGGGCTCGACGTGACTGACCCGGAGCCGCTTCCGGCGGACCACGATCTGATGCGGCACGCGCCCGAAAAGCTGGTCGTGACACCGCACATCGGGAGTTCGAGTATCGAGACTCGCAGTCGGGTCGCCGAGATGGCGGCCGCGAACGTCGAAGCCGGCATCGACGGCGAGGACCTCCCGAACTCCGCGCTTCGCGACGCTGGACTGGAATAGCCAGTACGGGAACCTCGCTGCCGCGCGCTCACGCCGGAACGAGGAGAACGCGAAGGTCGTTGACGTTGGTGCCGGTCTGTCCGGTCCGCACGAGCGCCCCGCGCTCACCGAGGTGGTCGTGGACGTCATTTGCGGCCAGCAGTGAGCGCGCACGTTGGATGTCGTCGACGGTATTTGCGTTGACGACGGCGCCAGCCGCGTCGGTCGGGCCGTCGATGCCGTCGGTGTCGACGGCGGCCAGTACCGTCTCGTCGCCGTCGGCACTGGCGAACTCGATCGCAGCGCTGAGCGCGAACTCCTGGTTCGGCCCGCCGCTGCCGTCGCCCGCGACCGTGACGGTCGTCTCCCCGCCGGAGAGGATCGCCGCTGGCGCAGTCGCAGGGTTGCCGCTCCGTCGGATCTCTTCGGCGATCGCGACGTGCGTCTTCGCGGCCTCGCGGGCCTCGCCGCGAACGGACGAAGAGAGCACGAGCGTCTCGAACCCCGCCTCGCGGCAGACGTCACGTGCGGCCGCGAGCGCGGTGAAGTTGTCCGCAACGACGTGGATCGACGCGTGCTCGAACGCGGGGTCGTCAGCCCCTGGCGTTTCCGGGACGTCGCCCTCGGAGCCGCGCTGGAGGTGGCGGGTGACGGACGCCGGGGCGTCGACGCCGTACTCCGAGAGCGTGGCGAGCGCGTCGGCATAGGTAGTTTGATCCGGCGAGAGCGGCCCGCTCCCGACGACTGAGGGGTCACCGGAGGTGACGTCGCTGAAGACGAGACCGACAGTCGTCGCCGGCGCGAGGGTGCGAGCCAACTGGCCTCCTTTCAGCACCGAGATGTGCTTCCGAACGCTGTTGATCCGATCGATCGGCGCACCCGACTGGAGAAGTTCCTCGGTGAGCGTCTGGAGGTCCGCGAGCGGGACGCTGTCGGTCGGTGCCGAGAGGAGGGCGCTGCCGCCGCCAGTCACGGCGACGAGTGCGAGCGTCTCTGCCCCGGCACCGCGCGCCCGGTCGAGAACGCGGTGTGCGCCGTCGACATTGGCGTCGCTCGGGACGGGATGGGTGCCGACGACGATCTCGACCGGGTCGGCGGGCACCGGATCGTCGGTGACGACGACACCACCGGTGAGATGCCCGTCGAGGCGGTTTGCGAGGTGGCTCGCGACCGTGCCAGCGGCGTTGCCGCCACCCAGGACGATCACATCGTCGTACGCCGTGAGATCGTACGTTCGATCGTCGATCCGGAGTCGGTCTCCGTCGACGGCGACCCTCTCTCGGAGTACTGCATCGGGGTGGGCCGCGTCGATTCCGGCACGCACGGCTTCGAGTGCCGTGGCGGCGGGCGTCGAGGGTTTGCGGTCGACTGTGTCGGTCATATCTGTACTCGAGATGAGAGGCATATAAGACCGGTCGCCGCTCTGTCGGGATCTCCCAACGTGACCGACGACGACCACTTCGGTTGATGAGCAAACTTATAACGAGCAGGGTGCTACTCCGTGACATGAAGATCGACGACTTCGCCCTTGCAGCTACGACAAATGACCTCACACGGGAGACAGAGGCTCGGGGGGCTGCGGACATCGTCGAATTCCGGATCGACAAGGCTGAAAAGCCGATCGAACAGTTAGAGGCATACGACGGCGAACTACCGATCACCGCGACGAACCGAAACCAGTGGTTCGGCGGCAAAGCCGAGGACACCGGACGCTTGGACACGCTCTTTGCTGCATCCCGATTCGACTCGGTCGTGTACGTCGACATCGAACTGGAGACGGCTCGCGCGAAAGAGTGGATCTTAGAGGAGTTCCGCCAGAACGACGTCCGTCTCATCATCTCGCATCACGACTTCGAGACGACGCCGGACGGGGACGTCCTGACCGCGATCTTCGATCAGTGTGCTGGCTACGGTGACGTCGCGAAAGTCGCAACGTATCCGAAGGACCTCTCGGACACGCTCACGCTACTTTCGGCGCTGCACGAGGCCACCGAATCCGGTCTCGACGCCGCAGGGATCGCGATGGGCGAGATCGGAAGCCACACCCGCGTCGTCGGTCACATTTACGGCTCGAAGCTAGGCTACGCGCCGCTGCTATCGGACGACAGCGAGTACGCACCGGGCCAGATTCCGCTGGGCAAACTCGCCGCCCTCATCGAGGCGACGAGGATCGACGGGACGAAGCTAGAACGCATCGAGGCCATCGAGGATGACGTGACCGTCCCGTCCGAGCTCACGCTCCCGAACTGACCGACGCTCATTCTTCCGGTTCTGAGTATCTAAACGGCTGTTTTGCTCTTGGTCACTCGTGGCGCTCAGACGCTCGCACTCGTCGGGAGCGGCTCGACCAGCCGTAGCTCTTTCTCCTCGGCGATGGAGCGGAGCTTTTCGAGGACCTCCTCGGTTGCGCCCCGTTCAGTAGCGATGTCGATGCGCGCGCTGGAGACGTCGGCCGTGCCCTCCGGTGCCGCAAGCGAGAGATCCGTCACCGTCGCGTTCGTCGCCTCCTGGATTCGCGAGAGGGTATCCGAGAGTCCGGTGTCGATGAGGTGCCCCGACAGCACGACAGTAAGCCCCTCACTGTATCGCTCGGTCCCCGCCTGGACCACGTTGATGCCAGCGTCACGGAGGCCGTCGATGATCTTCTCGAAGCGATCCGGTGTCGCTTCGATGTCGACCTCGACGGGAATGTGTCCACGTGGGGTGACGTTGCCCCGCTCGTGGAAGATAGACAGCAGATTCCCGCCGTTCTCGGCGATCGGGCCGAGCGAGCGGAGGAGTTCGCCCGGTTCGTCGACCAACTCCAGACGGAGCGTGTACGCACGGATGTCCGTCTGTGCGTCACTCATCGTTCGACCACCGTCCGTTCGTTGCGTGCATTACCTGAAGTCCAGCCCCGGAGCGGAAATAAGTATACTGCCGAATGCGGTCGCCGGACGCGGTCATAGGGATTATCGTAAGTCTCCATAGATTCTCGCCGGACGGTACGGCGAGAATCTCCGAACAGTGACGATAATCCCTATCAGTGCTCGGACCGGTCAGCGACCTCGAAAACTCGATTTGAACTCACCAGTCGAACCTCACAAACGATTATGGGGGTGTGTACCAATTCACATACCGACTTCTATGTCAGACCGCACCCTAGAAGACGCACTCCAGACCGCCGAGAGCCCGGTCGACCTCCTCCGTGACCTCGGTCTCGGACAGTTCACGAAACTCCCGGACGAGTTCACGCACTGGATCGAAGAACAGCGCGCGTGGCAGGAGAGCTGTGCATTCGCCGACCAGTCGTATCATATGACGGATCTGCGGATCCAGGGCGCGGAGGCGATCGAACTGTACACCGACTACGCCGTCAACGACTTCGAGACGTTCGACGTCGGTCAGGCAAAACAGCTCGTCGTCGCCAACCCGGACGGCTACCTGATCGGCGATGCCATCCTGTTCCGTGAGGGCGAGGCGAACTTCCTCAGCGTTGGCGCGGCAGCGGCGCATCACTGGCTGCTGTATCAGGCTGAGACCGGCGAATACGACGTCGACGCGGAGATGCAGGGCCGCCCGGTCGCGACGGGACGGGACCCCGAGAACTTCCGTTATCAGGTGCAGGGGCCGGACGCTGTCGACGTAATTCGGGAGGCCATCGACGGGTCACTCCCCGACCTGGGGTTCTTCAGGTTCGAGGAGGTCACGATCGACGGCAACGAGGCGTTTCTCCTCCGGCACGGGATGGCCGGAGAAGCGGGCTTCGAGTTCTGGGGCGACTACGCGAACGGCGACGCCGTGAGAGGGGCCGTTCTCGACGCTGGCGAGGACTGCGGTATCCGACGGCTCGGCTCGAAGAGCTACCAGAGCGCCAACGTCGTGCTCGGGTGGGTCCCGCTTCCGGTACCGGCGATCTATTCGGGCGAAGAGATGCGGGAGTTCAGAGAGTGGCTCGACCTCCGGCAGGGCCTCATCTCGATCGGCGGGAGCTACGACGCCGCCGACATCGAGGACTACTACGTCACGCCGATCGAGGTCGGCTACGAGCATATCGTCGACTTCGATCACGACTTCGTCGGAAAGGCGGCCCTCGAAGCGGAGATCGACGATCCCGACCGCGAGAAAGTGACGCTGGTCTGGAACGACGAAGACGTCGTCGACGTCTACGCCTCGCTGTTCCGCGATGGCGAAACGAAGAAGTTTATGGACTTACCCGTCCCGCGTTCCTCGGCGTGTCACTACGACGAGGTGACCAAAGACGGCGAGCACGTCGGCGTCTCGAAGTGGATGAGCTACCTCTACAACCACCGCGAGATGCTCTCGCTAGCGCTCGTCGACACCGAGTACAGCGAACCCGGCACCGAAGTGACGCTCACCTGGGGCGAGGCAGACGGGAGTGAAAACAGAGCCGTCGAACGCCACGAGACGGCAGGGATCCGGGCGACCGTTGCACCGGCGCCGTACAAGCAGGACCGTCGCTGAGGTGGGAGAGAGCCTGAAGACGGCGCTCGCGGAGTTCAGCGTCTGCGGATCGGGAGTCGATGAGAATCCGGTGGTGACCAGTCGCTGCGGACCGGTGGTGGAGTTTCAGTCGGAGATGAACTTGTTGTCGCGCCAGTTCACGCCGTTAGAACCGTTCTCGCTCTTCGAGGGGTTCTCGACGACCTCGATGCTCGCCGGGCGCTCTTCGCCTTCGACGATACGGTGGGCCGTGAGCTCGCCGTCGAGTTCGGTGATCGCGGTGAGCGTACCTTTCTCGGCGAGCAGCGCGATTTCGCGCAGCACGAGGAACATCGGATACTGCAGCGCCGTGTTCTGAAGCACGGTTTCGCGATCGCCCTTGAAGCAGGCGAACTCGACGAGTTCGGAAGGGATCTCCTCTTCTTCTTCCTCCCAGCGCGGTGCGCCCGCGCGCGGCGGCTCTTCCTCGTAGACGCGGTTCTCTGTGATGCTGGCTTTCAACTGTGCCGTCGGGGTGTACTTGCTCAGATTGTCCTCGGCTGCGACGGCTTTGAGGATGAGCGTGTTGTTCCGACGGGTCACCTCGACGTCGTCGACCTCGGGCGGCAGTTCCGGGTCACCGTTCAGGTACTCTTCGACCTCTTCGAGGGGCAATTCCAGTGTCGAGTGAAGTCGGTATACGCGGCCTGACATAGTTACTTTGGGTGGTACCCGTACGAA
>Ga0207719_100168_pt1 | contig 52249 bp, 57 predicted proteins | sample A23P1SouthBayCA_2_FD_187279 | JGI IMG/M metagenome (GOLD analysis project Ga0207719, IMG submission 187279) | Aerobic enrichment media microbial communities from Eden Landing Ponds, California, USA - A23 P3 (3) (SPAdes) | ecosystem: Environmental > Aquatic > Marine > Unclassified | place... | reverse complement strand
CGCTTGGCGGAGTCCTGCAAGTCGATGCCGCGGATGATGTGGGTGATACCCGTGAGGTGGTCGTCCACGCCCGACTGGAAGTCGAGCATCGGCCAGCAGCGGTACGCTTCGGCTTCCTCGCGGGGGTGTGGCGTGTCGATGATGCGGAAGGCCACCCAGTCGCGCAGCGCGGGGTTCTTGTGCTCGATGTCCGTCCGAACCCGGAGGACCATCTCGCCCGATTCGTACTCGCCCTCGACCATCGCCTCGAACTCCTCTTTCGTTTCTTCGACTCCTTTCTCCCGGTGCGGGCAGGCCTCGCCGTCGTTTTTCAGCTCGGAGAACGCCTCGCCCGAACAGGAACAGGTGTAGGCACCCCCGAGGTCGATGAGTTCGCGGGCGTGCTCGTAGTAGGTCTCCACGCGGTCGGAGGCTTTGATGACCTCGTCCGGTTCGAAGCCCAGATAGTCGATGTCCTCCAGGATGGCGTCGTACGCGTCCAGGTCCGGTCGTTTGGTCTCGGGGTCGGTGTCGTCGAAGCGGACGAGCATCTCGCCGTCGTAGCGCTCCTTGTACGTGCCGATGACCGCGGGCATTCGCGCGTGGCCCAGATGCCACGGCCCGTTGGGGTTGGGCGCACAGCGCATCTTCACCTCCCCGTCCACCGCGTTCGGGAGGTCCGGCAGGTCGTGTTCGTCTTCCTCGTCCTCGGCTTCGAGCTCCTCGAGGCGCTCGGGCGCCAGCTCCTCGAGGCGCTCGCGGCGCTCCTCGGTTCCCATGCCGTTCACCTTGCCGACCGCCCGCCCCGCGACGCCCGGGATTTCGTCGCCGTGCTCCCGGAACTCGGGGTTGTCGCCCATCATCGGGCCCATGATGGCGCCGACCTGGGCGTCCGCACCGTGCTTCAGGGCGTTGTAGAGCGCGTACTCCTCGGCCGTCTCCAGCACGCGCTGCTCTAAGTCCTCGTCCATACCCGACACAGCCGGGGCCACGACGAAAAGCCGTCGAAAGGGGTTACGCCGGGGGCTCTTCCTCGGCCTGCGGGTCGGTGTATCCCGGGAGGCGTTCGAGGATGGTCCACTCACAGTAGAGCGTCCAGAACGCCGAGAGAATGGCCGCGACGGCGATGAGCGCGAGCCGGGACGTGCTCCCGATGAGGGTCGCGGGTAGCGACTGATAGATAAAGATGCCCGTGATCATCACCGCGAGCGTGTAGACGTACATCACGGCCGTTCCCTCGTCGAAGGTCAATCCGAAAGGTGCCATACCCACGGGGTCCGCGCGCACGCCACAAGAACCCCCGGGGTAGCCGGTGGGCGGGCACGCGTTGGACAACGTTTACGGCGTGCGACGGTCCTAACGCCCGGGTGGACCACCCCTCGGCCGAATCGTGGCTCGGCGCGCTCGAACGTCGAACCCCGCCGCTCGCGGCGCTACTCGTCGCCGTGCTCGCGGTCAGCACCAGCGCGGTGCTGGTCCGGTACAGCGCGGCGGGGAGCCTCGTCACGGCGTTCTACCGGGTCCTCTTCACCGCCCTCCTGTTGCTCCCGGCGACCCTCGTCCGCCACCGCGGCGCTTTCGCCCGGCTCTCAAGCCGGGACTGGCTCGGCGCGAGCGCGTCGGGGGTCGCGCTGGCACTGCACTTCGCGGCGTGGTTCGAGAGTTTGGCGTGGACCAGCGTCGCCGCCTCGACGACGCTCGTGCAGGTGCAGGTGTTCTTCGTCGCCGCGGGCGGGGCGCTCGTGCTCTCCGAGCGGGTCTCCCGCCGTTCCCTCGCGGGCATGGGACTCGCCTTCGTCGGCATCTGTGTCATGTCCCTCGGCGACGCGCTCACCGGCGCACCGCTCGGGGGGCCCGCGCCGCTCTACGGGAACGCGCTCGCGCTCGCCGGCGCGGCCTGCATGGCGGGCTATCTGCTCGCCGGCCGCTCGCTCCGGGGGCGTCTCCCGCTCGTCCCGTACGTCGTGGTCGTCTACGCCGTCTGTGCGCTCGTCCTGCTGGCGCTGGCGCTCGCGGGCGGGGACCCACTGCTCGGCTATCCGAGCGACGGATGGCTGGTCTTTCTCGCGCTCGCCGTCGGCCCCGGCCTCTTGGGCCACACCGTCTTGAACTGGGCGCTCGGCGAGACGAGTTCGGGCGCCGTGAGCGCCTCCCTGCTCGGTGAGCCGGTCGGGAGCACGCTGCTGGCCGCGCTCCTCTTGGGAGAAGTACCTACGGCGATTACCGTCGGCGGGGGCGCCGTCGTCCTCGCCGGTGTCCTCGTCGCGACCCGGGGCGCTCAGTAGCCCCGGTCGATGAGGTAGTCCGCGAGCTGCGCGAGGCGCACCCGGGCCTCGTTGTCGGGAAGCGCTTCGAGGTGTTCTTTCCCCTCTTCGACTAGGTCCTCCGCCATCGTGCGGGCGTAGTCGATGCTACCCGCGTCCCTGAGGGTGGAAACGGCTTCCTCGACGGCAGCCTCCGAAACGTTCTCGGGGTCGTCGGCGTCGAGGAGTTCGGCGATGTCCACGCCGTGGTCGGCGGCGTGCAGGGAGATGATGGTGCGCTTTTCCTCCACGAGGTCGGAACCGCGCTGTTTGCCGAGTTTCTCGCTCGGCACGGTCAAGTCGAGCACGTCGTCCTGTATCTGGAACGCCTGCCCGACGCAGACGCCGTACGAGCGAAGCGCCTCGACCGTCTCCTGGTCAGCGCCGAGGAGGAGCGCCGGGATGGCCGAGGCCGCCGCGTAGAGGACGGCGGTCTTCAGCTCGATCATCTCTAGATACTCCTCCGGAATCACGTCCGAACGGCCCTCGAAGTCCACGTCCATGGCCTGCCCCTCGCAGATGTTGGTGCAGGTGGCCGCGAGTTCCTGGGCGCCCGCGAGGGCGTTCTCCGGGCGTGCCTCCGTGCCGAGGAGGATTTCGAACCCCTTCGAGTAGAGGGTGTCCCCCGCCAGGATGGCCGTCGCGTCGTCGTACTCGCGGTGGACCGCGGGGACGCCCCGGCGCATGTCGTCGTCGTCCATGATGTCGTCGTGGATGAGCGTAAAGGAGTGGATGACCTCGACGCTCACCGCGGCGGACATCACATCGACCTCGCCGTCGGGCCCCGGGAACGCCCGGTAATCAGCCGAGAGGGGCTCGACGTCCGCGAGCGACTCCGCAACCAGCAGGACGGTCGCCGGGCGGAGACGCTTGCCCCCGGCCTCCAGCAGGTGCCGGGACGCCTCGTAAAGACGCTGGGGGTCGGCCATCGGGAGCTCCTCGTCGATGGCCGCGTTGACCAACTCGCGCCGCTGTCTGACGGCGTCGAGCACCACTTCCTCCCGCGATTCGGGCGTCATCTTACTCGACTATCTGGTGACGGGTGCCGTTGCGCGAGACGTGGAGGTCCCGCCCGAGGGCGTAGCCCTTGTTCTCCGCGAGGTTCACGTACTTCGCGATGTTGCTCAGGTTCTGGTGGGCGGGGATGACGTGTTTGGGCTGGAGCGTGTCGAGCATCTGGTAGTGGCCCTCCTGCGAGAGGTGCCCCGACACGTGGATGTCGTCGTAGATGCGCGCGCCCTGCATCTTCAGCAGGTTCTCGGACTGGTAGCGCTGTCCCTCGTTGGTCGGCTCCGGGATGACCCGCGCCGAGAAGATCACCTTGTCGCCCTCGTCGAGCTCGTAGGGGGTCTCGCCACGGCCCATGCGGGTGAGCATTGCGCGGGGTTCGCCCTGGTGGCCGGTGACGATGGGGAGGTAGTTCTCCTTCCCGTCGTTCATGATTCGCTTGAACGTGCGGTCCACCGACTTGCGGTGGCCGAACATCCCCAGGTCGTCGGGGAAGTCGGCGAAGCCGAGGCGTTCGGCGATGCCCGAGTACTTCTCCATCGAGCGGCCCAGCAGGACGGGCTGGCGGCCGATCTCCTGTGCGAACTCCACGAGGGAAGTCACACGCGAGACGTGACTGGAGAAGGTGGTGGCGACGATGCCGCCGTCGTAGTCCTCCATGGACATGATGGTGTCCTTGAGGTGGTTTCGCGCGACCGACTCGGAGGGCGTTCTCCCCTTGCGGCCGGCGTTCGTACAGTCCTCGATGTAGGCGAGGACGCCCTCGCCCTCGCGGCCGATCTCCCGGAAGCGCTCCATGTCGATGGGGTCCTCCAGGACGGGGTTGTGGTCGAGGCGCTTGTCGAGGCCGTACACCACAGAACCCTCGGGCGTGTGGACGACCGGGTTGATGGCGCCGATGATGGAGTGGGTGACGTGGACGAACTCGAGTTCGACCTGGTCGCCGATCTGCATCGTCTCGCCGGCCTCCATCTTCCGGAGGTCGTTGTCGAACTCGAACTTCTGCTCGCCTTCGACCTGATTCCGAACGAGTTCGATGGTGAAGGGGGAGGCCACGACGGGCGCGTCGTAGCGGTGGGCCAGCTTCGAGATGGCGCCGATGTGGTCGAGGTGGCCGTGTGTGGGCACGATAGCCTGCACGTCGCCCTCGATTTCGCTCATGACACGGTCGTCCGGAATGGCGCCCATGTCGATGAGGTCGAGACTGTGCATCCGTTCGGTTTCGACGTTGTCGTGGATGAGAACCTTCGACAGGTTCAGCCCCATGTCGAAGATGACGACGTCGTCCCCTGCGCGAACGGCAGTCATCTGCCGTCCGACTTCTTCGTAGCCGCCGATGGTTGCGATTTCGACTTCCATAGTTGTGAAACACCGAGATCCGTTGCGGTTCGGTACGGAAACGCCGCGTCGCCCGGCCGCACCCGGCGTCTTACAGCCGTCGTGCGGTCGGGGTCGTCGCGGTCTTGATGGCTCTAATGCCCCCCGGTATTAAAAACGGCGGGTTCCAGTTCGTTTATATGTGTCCGATTCGCGTGCCGACCCGCTCGCCCGCGAGGAAGCCCGCCAGCGCCTCGGGTCCGAACACCGTCGCCGGTGCGTCGAGTTCGAGCAGGGCCCGTACCTTGCCGGCCATCCCCCCGGTTACATCCGTCGCGTCGCTCCCGCCCAACACGCCGGCCACGTCCTCGAACGCCCGTATCTCGGGGACGACTTCGCCCGACGAGTCCAGAACCCCTGGAACCGTCGAACAGAGCCCGGCGCGCTCCGCGTCCAGCCCCTCCGCGAGGGAGACGACGAGTTCGTCCCCGGAGAGTACCGTGACGCCCGCATCGGCGTGGACGACGCTGTCGCCGTGGAGCACGGGGAGAAATCCCTGATCCAGCAGGCCCGAAACGGCGTTCGTCGGGAGCGTCAGTTCCCCCTCCGAATCCCGGCTCGCCAGCGAGAGCGGATGGACCGGTACGGCGGGGGCGCCCGCGTCCGCCAGCGCCCCGACCACGTGCTCGTTGAGTCGGGCCATCGCGCCGTGGATGTCCCGGACGGCAGCCGAATCAGTGGTTCCCGTCGTAACGCTCACGCCGTGACGCTCGGCGGCGGGATGGCCGAACGAGCCGCCCCCGTGAACGAGTACGAGGTCCCCGTGTCCGGCGACAACGTCCGCCGCCGCTTCGAGCGCCTCGGCGTCGACCGTTTCAGGGTCCCCTTTCTCGGTGATGACCGACCCGCCGAGTTTGAGGACGGTGGTCATTCCGCACGCACCCCCTCGCGGTCCAGGGGCGCCGCGAACGCCTCCTCACAGGCCGGCGCGAGCTCCAACGCCCGCAGAGCCCCTCCGTCGGGGTCGAGAGCGACGACACAACCCCCGCCACCGGCGCCGGTGAGCTTCGCGCCCGCCGCGCCCCCCTCGCGGGCCGCCCACACCATCTCGTCGAGCGAGCGCGCCGATACCCCCAGCGCGGAGAGCAAGCCGTGGTCGAAGTCCATGAGCGTCCCGATTTCCCCGACCTCGCCGGCCTCGACTGCGGGCCGTCCCTCACGGACGACGTCGCCGATGGCCCCGACGGTATCGGCCGCGAACTCATACGTTTCCTTGAGCTCCCGGACGCCGGCGACGAGGTCACCGGTGTTCCCGCTCCCACCGTCGTAGCCTACGACGAGGGGCAGGTCGGGGGCGTCCAACCGTTCGCCGGAATCGCCCTCGACCCGGACGGCGCCCCCAACGGTGGTGCAGTAGGTGTCCATCCGCGAGGCGTCGCCGTCTTGGACCTCTGCCTCCACGCGGTAGGCCCGGTCGGCGAGCGTCTCATCGTCTATCGCTCCGCCCAGTGCCCGAACGGCGGCGTGGGTCGTCGCGACGACGACGGCGGCCGAGGAGCTCAGTCCGGCGCCCAGGGGGAGGTCGCTCTCGACCGTAACGTCCAGCCCAACCCGTTCGCCGACGTGGTCGTACGCCCCTTCGACAGCCCCCCGGACGTACCCGAGCGCCGCGGCGACGGCGTCCGCGTCGGTCTCGACGGCGACACTCGTTTCCTCCCCGGCACTCTCACCGAACTCCGCGGCGAAGGAATCGAGGCGGAGGTCGGGCGCCCGAATCCGCAGTCGGTCGTCGTCGCGGCGCTCGACAGTCGCGGTCACCCGGCGGTCGACGGCACAGGCGATAGCCGGCTCCCCGTAGACTACGGCGTGCTCCCCGAAGAGATAGAGTTTGCCGGGGGCGCTCGAAACGGTCATGGCGGACCTGTCGGGGCCAGCGCCGAATACGTTACGGGGTCGAGCCGACTCGACTTCGAGTGCACCTGTCGCTCATCCCCCGCGAGCGACCGGAACTGAATGTGGAAAAAGCGGCTTAAATCTCGGACTCGAAGTCCTCGAGCGCGTAGGCGGGTTCGGCGCCGCGGCGGTCGAGGGTCTCGTTGGCAAGCAGCCAGTAGACGACGGCGAGCGCGCGTCGGCCTTTGTTGTTCGTCGGGACGACGAGGTCGACGTTGCTCGTCTGGTTGTTGGAGTCGCACATCGCGATGACCGGAATGCCCACCGTGATGGCCTCTTTCACTGCTTGGGCGTCACCGATGGGGTCCGTGACGACGACCACGTCGGGCTCGATGTACCCGGCGTAATCGGGGTTCGTCAGCGTGCCCGGGATGAAGCGACCGGTGCGGGCGCGGGCGCCTACGGCGTCGGCGAACTTCTTCGCGGGGAAGCGACCGTACTGGCGCGAAGAGGCCACGAGAATCTGCTCGGGGTCGTAGTTGGCGAGGAAGTCCGCGGCCGTGCGGATGCGCTCGTCCGTTTTCGCGACGTCGAGCACGTAGAGGCCGTCGGTCCGGACGCGGTGGATGAACCGCTCCATGTCCGAGGTCTTCTGCTGGGTCCCGATGTGGACACCGGCAGCGAGGTAGTCCTCGACGGGGATGAGGAGGTCGGCGTCCGTATCCGACATGACGTCCTCCTCGGACTCCCCGACGGGGAGTTCCTCTTCCTGTTCTTCTGCCGCCTCGGCCTCGTCGGCCTCGTCGGCGTCCTGTTCGACTTGTGCGTCTGATTCGTCCTGACTCATAGGGCTTCGTCGGCGATTCGCATGAGTTCGTTGAGTTTTGCGGTTCGCTCGCCGCCCACCGCGCCCGTCTTGATGAAGGGCGCGTCCGTGGCGACGGCGAGGTGTGCGATGGTCGTGTCCTCCGTCTCGCCCGACCGATGGGAGATGACGGGGGAGTAGCCGTTTCGAACGGCGAGTTCGACGGCGTCGAAGGCGTCGGTGAGAGTGCCGATCTGGTTGGGCTTCACGAGAATGGAGTTGGCCGCGTCCGATTCGATGCCCTCCCGGAGGCGCTCGGTGTTGGTGACGAAGAGGTCGTCGCCGCAGACGAGGGTTCGCTCTCCCACCTTCGCAGTGAGGTCGGCAAACCCTTCGTAGTCGTCCTCGTCGAGTGGGTCCTCGACGTACGCGAGGTCGTACTCCTCGACCAGCCCGGCGATGTATTCGACCTGTTCCTCGGGCGTACGTTCGGTGTCGCCGTAGCGATAGACGCCGGCGTCGGCGTCGTAGAGCTCGGCGGCCGCGACGTCGAGGCCGAACTTGATGTCGAAGCCGATTTCGTCGGAGACCTCCGAGACGGCCTGCTCGACGATTTCGAACGCTTCGGCATCGTCGACAGCGGGCGCCCACGCGCCCTCGTCGCCCTTCGCGGCGGGGATGTCGCGTTCCTCCAATATGTCGGCGACCTCGCCGTGGACGGCGGCGTTCGCGAACACCGCTTCCCGTACTGAGGGCGCGCCGACCGGCGCGGAGAGGAACTCCTGGATGTGGGTCGCGTCCGCGGCGTGTTCGCCGCCGCCGACGACGTTGCCGAGGGGAACCGGGAAGTTCTCGCCCCGGAAGGCGCCACCGAGATGCTGGTAGAGCGGCGCGCCGAGCACGTCCGCCGCGGCCTTCGCGGCGGCCATGCTGATCGCCACCGCTGAGTTGGCGCCGATCTCCGAGAAGTCGTCGGTGCCGTCCGCGGCTCTGAGGGTCCGGTCCACCGCGCGCTGATCGCCGGCGAACGTTCCCTGGAGGCGCGGGACAGCCTGTTCGCGAGCGGCCGCGATAGCCTCGCTGGGATCGCGTTCGATGGCCTCGTACTCGCCCGTGGAGGCGCCGCTCGGGGCGGCGCCCCGTCCGAATCCGCCGCTCTCGGTGAGCACGTCCGCCTCGACCGTTCGGTTGCCGCGGGAGTCGAGTATCTCGCGGAGACTGACGGATTCGATGCGGGTCATTCGTGTCTCACCGTGAAGGGCAACACGCCCGCGTCGTACTCCTCGGCCGCGACGAGGATCGGCTCCGTCTGCTCGGTGTCGACGAGCACGGGCGCCCCGTAGGACACCTGCAGCGCTCGCGCACCGATGATGCGGGCCTTCTCGTAGCGGTTGTGTTCGCCGGCGCTCATTGGTAGGGGGAGACCACGTCGACGAGGTCGCGGTGGGCGACCAGCATGCGCCGACAGCAGTAGCGCTCGACGCCGAGGTCGTCGAGGACCTTCTCCGGGTCCTCGTCACCTTCTTTCGTCTCGGCGCGGGCTTTGAACTCCTCCCAGTGTTGCGCGATTACTGTACCACACGTGAAACACCGGACGGGGGCCATCATACTTGTATCACCTTAGCGGTAGGACTTCTGGTAGCGGGCGCGGGCACCGGGACCGCCCCAGTGTTTGGACTCGCGCTGGCGCACGTCGTTGACCAGAAGGGTGCGGTCGAACTCCATAAAGGCATCGCGGAGTTCCGCGTCCGCACTGTGTTCGACGACGCCGCGGGCGATGGCCGTGCGCACCGCGTCGGCCTGCCCCATCACGCCGCCTCCGGAGACGGAGACGTCAACGTCGATGCCGTCGCGGATCTCGTCGCCCGCGATGCGGAACGGCTCCAGCATCTTCAGCTGGGCGAGCTCCGGTTCGACGAGCTCCACCGGCTGGGAGTTGATTCGGACGCGACCCTCGCCGTCGGAGACGGTCGCGCGGGCGATGGCGGTCTTCTTCTTGCCGCTGGTGTTGGTTACCATGTGATGTTAGCACCCAGGTGCTCGGAGAGGTCGCCGAGCGCGATGAACTTCAAACTGGAGAGGCGGTCCAGCGAGGTTCCCTCGATGACGTCGCCGTCCTCGTCGTAGGGGTTGCCCACGTAGGCGCGGACGTTCGAGAGCGCCTCCCGGCCGCTCTTCTTCTCGGTGGGCACCATGCCGCGAACCGAGCGCTTGAGGATGCCGTCCGGACGCTTGGGGTAGGCCGGACCGCGGTCGGATTGGAGTTCCGTGCGCTTGCGGTAGGTGGCGATGGTGTCCTCTTTGCGGCCGGTGATGACCGCGTCCTCGGCGTTGACGACGGCGACCGTCTCGCCGTCAAGGGCGCGCTGGGCCACCTCGCTGGCGACCCGGCCAAGGATACAGTCGCGTGCGTCGACCACGAGGTCGGCGTCGAACTCGGCCGCGCTCATCGAATCACCCGGACGTTCGACCCCTCGGGGTTCTGCTCGACTGCGTCCTTGAGGGCGAGGGCTTCGCCTGCTGTCTGTTCGATCTTCGTTTCCGCGGAGGAGGAGAAATCGACCGCCGCAACGGTCACGTCCTTGCGGAGCGTGCCGCTACCCAGCACCTTGCCGGGTACGACGACCGTTTCCTCGGCCTCTGCATACCGTTCGATGCGACTCAGGTTAACCTCGGCGTGGGTCCGGCGCGGCTTCTCCAGCCGGTCGGCCACGTCGCCCCACACGTCCGCGCCGCTGCGGGCAGCGGACTTGAGGTCGGCGATGAGGTCGCTGAGCCGTGGGCTCGTCTTGCTCATTGTTTGAGAGAAGGGGAGTGCAGGGAGCAGGATTTGAACCTGCGAACCCCTACGGGACAGCGCCCTGAACGCTGCGCCTTTGGCCGGACTTGGCTATCCCTGCACGCGAAATTCGCTTCGCCCCGCCCGCTTTTGAGGGTTACGGTCCGTCCCTCGGAGGCCGTCGCTGCCGGGGTCGGGCAGGCGACGTATCGGCGGGTGGGGGTGTCGTTCATCTTTTAGAGTGCGACCGCTTCTTCGAGTTCGTCCGCGCGGGCGTACAGCGACCCGACGGCGGCGAGCACGAGTTCGTCGACGGGCATCGAGCCGTCCGATTCAACGTGGAAGACGAAGGCGCCCTCCACGTCCTCGACGCTGACTTCCTTCCCCTCGTGGAGGTTCCGGAGGTCGTTGTCGAAGCTCTCGGCCTCGATGAGTTCGCCGTCGTCCTCGAGGACGCCCCGAACGATCTGGGGTTCGTCGTCCTCGTAGGGCGGGGCGTCGTCGCCGACGACGACGCGCTTGAGGTGTCGGTAGCCGACCGCGACACCGCCCTGGTGTTTGGCGTGGTCGCGGCCGCGCCCGAGCACGGCGTCGGCTTCGAGTTCGACCCGTTGGCCGTCGTTCAACTCGATGAGGGGGATTCCCTCGACGGCGGGTTCGACGTTCGGGTCGGAAGAGACCAAATCGCCCGAGTAGGCGGTGTTCGGCCCCTCGACGTCGAGGCTCAGCGTGATCTCCTCCTCGCCGCGGAGGTCGCCGGGCGTCGTGAGCGGCACGAGGCCCAGCCGAAGCGCGAGCACCTCGTCGAACATCACGCTGGAGTTCTCGACGAAGCGAACGTCGTCGATACTCGCCGTCGGAACGTCCGCCAGAATCGCGCGGCGAATGCCGTTGGCGAAGGCGGGCGTGATGTTCCGGACGAGGAAGTCGGCCTCGTTCTCGGAGCGTTCGATTACCTCAACGTCGAACTCGCTCATGTTAGAACCCCGAGTTCTTCGGCGCCCGCGTACCGTCGTGCGGGACAGGGGTTACGTCCTCGATGCGGCCGATCTCGATGCCGGCGCGCGCCAGCGCACGGATGGTCGCCTGCGCGCCCGGGCCGGCGGAGCGTTGCTGGTTGCCGCCGGGGCCGCGATAGCGGACGTGGACGCCGTCCAGACCCGCTTCGTGGATGTCCTCGGCGACGACCTCGGCCATCTGCATCGCGGCGTACGGCGACGCCTCGTCACGGTTCTGCTTGACGACAGCACCGCCGGAGGACTTTGCCACCGTCTCGGCGCCCGTCAGGTCGGTGACCGTGATGAGGGTGTTGTTGAACGAGGCGTACACGTGGGCGATTCCCCAGCGTTCGTCGGATTCGTCTGCGCTCATGGGTTACTCTTGGTTGTCCGCTCGCGCGGGGTGGAGGTCGTCCGCGATGGGACTGTTCTCGTCGAACTCCAGTTCGTCCTCCTCGCTGACCGGAACCGTGTAGCCCGGCTCCTGGACCCGACGTCCCTCGATGGTGATGTGGCCGTGAGTGACGAACTGACGCGCCTGCTTGGGCGTGTTCGCGAGGCCCTTGCGGTAGGCGACCGTCTGGAGGCGGCGTTCGAGCACGTCCGTCACATCGAGCGACAGGACGCCGTCGAGACCCTCGTTCTCCGAGAGCACGCCGTTGCGGTGGAGGCTGTCGACGAACTCCCCGCGCTCCTCGCCGGGACCCTCGGTCAGACCGAGGAGGCGGCGAGCCTCACGACGGTAGCCGCGCAGTTCGGACTGTGCGCGCCAGAGTTCCTCCTTGTTCTTCAGGCCGTACTGGCCGACCAGCCCGTGTTCCTGGGAGATACGCTCGCCCTGGAAGGGATGGTTCGGCGTCTCGTAGAGTTTGGTGTTCTGTCCGAGGGCCATTACTCTTCATCACCTTCGTCTTCCTCGCCGCCCGCGGCGGCTTCCTCTTCCATCTCTTCCTGAAGGGCCTCGACGTTGACGCCGATGGTCCCCTCGGTACGACCCGTGGACTTGGTGCGCTGTCCGCGGACCTTCTGTCCGCGCTCGTGGCGGACACCCTTGTAGGACCGGATCATCTGCATCCGGTTGACGTCCTGCTGTCGGGTCAGGGAGAGGTCGTTGCCGGTGATGTGTTGGTCCTCACCGGTGTAGAAGTCCTTCTGTCGGTTAGTGAGCCACGCGGGAACGTCGTCAGCGTACTCCTTGACGGACTCGACGAGGGATTCGACCTCGTCGTCCTCAAGGAGACCCATCGTGGCCGTGCGGTCCACCTCGGCCTTCTCGGCGACAATACGCGCCGTGCGTCGGCCGATTCCGTCCATCTCCGAGAGCGAGCGCTCGACGGTCTTCGTACCGTCGAGGTCGGTCTGACCGATTCGGACGAAGTATCGAATGTCCTCGTCTTCGCCCTCGGGTTCGTCTGGTTCTTCGGCGCTCATAGTGTGTTGTGGAGAGGCGTCATGGCGGGGATTTGAACCCCGGAGGCTTACGCCACAGAGTTAGCAACCCTGCGCCTTGGCCAGGCTAGGCTACCATGACGCGCTGTCGTGTGTATCTTCGCCCTCTCGGACTCGGGACCCGGCGCCCCTACAGGCGTCTGCGCTCACGGCTACACGACTCGCCCATATAAACGCAACGAAGCGCATGCTTCCCCGTACGGTGTGTGAGCGCGGCACACAGACCCTGAGGCGCAGGGCTTATCGCCGTCACATCCCCTACGACGGGTCATGGACGCGGACGCGGTACGCGAACGACTTCGCCGGGTCGAGGACCCCGCGCTCGGGGAGGACATCGTCTCGTTGGGACTCGTCGGCGACATCGTCGTGGAGGACGGCGTCGCGGAGATTCCCATCGCCCTGAACGCGCCGTTCTCGCCGGGCGAGTCAGACATCGCCTCGCGTGTGCGCGAGGAGGTGTCCGAGATGGGGCTGGAGGCTTCCCTCAACCAACTCCGGAAGGAGCGCACCGAGGACGTGCTCCCGGGCGTGACGAACGTCGTCGCCGTCGCCAGCGGAAAGGGCGGCGTCGGCAAGTCCACGGTCGCGGTGAACCTCGCGGCGGGCCTCGCGGACCGCGGCGCGCGCGTCGGGCTCTTCGACGCCGACGTGTACGGGCCGAACGTCCCCCGGATGTTGGACGAAACCGAGAAACCGAACGCCACGAGCGACGAGACTATCGTCCCGCCCGAAAAGTTCGGCGTCCGCCTGATGAGTATGGGCCTGCTCGTGGGCGAGGACGACCCCGTCATCTGGCGGGGCCCGATGATTCATAAGGTCCTCACTCAACTCGTCGAGGACGTGGAGTGGGGCGAACTCGATTACCTAGTCATCGACCTACCTCCGGGGACCGGCGACACGCAGCTCACGATGCTTCAGACCGTTCCCCTGACGGGGTCGGTGGTCGTCACCACGCCCCAGGAAGTCGCCATCGACGACGCCCGGAAGGGCCTGCGGATGTTCGGACGCCACGATTCGGTCGTCCTGGGCATCGCGGAGAACATGGCGTCCTTTGTCTGTCCCGACTGTGGCTCCGAACACGCCGTCTTCGGTGAGGGTGGTGGTGAACGCTTCGCCGCGGAGAACGACCTACCCTTCCTCGGGTCCATCCCGCTCGACCCGGACGTGCGCTCGGGCGGCGACGAGGGGCGACCTATCGTCCTCGACGAGGACCACAGAGTGGGCGAAGCCTTCAGAAAAATGGCCGCGAACGTCGCCGACCAAGTGGGGACCGTGAACCGGAGCGGACAGTAGGACAACCCAAAACGCTCAGTCGTTTATCACGTCGGCGAACAGGTTCCCGTGGGTCGAGCCCCCTTCGAGCGCCGCGTTCGTTCGCTCGGCGAGCACGCCGAGGTCGACGTTCGTCGAGCGGGTCTCCCCCTCGCGGGGCATCTCCCGGAAGGAGTGTTCCGAGGCGTCGAACTCGTCCTGGGTCCAGAATCGGACGTTCGTCGCGTCGTCGCCCGCTTCGAGGTCGCCAGTCGTGTCGGCCCGAGTGACCCCGTAGTAGACGCCCATGGTGTGCATCCCCTCGACGACTTCCTTCGCGTCCTCGAAGAGATAGACCAAGTCCTCAGGGCGCACGACGAGGCCGGTTTCCTCTTCGAGTTCGCGCGCCGCCCCCTCACGGGGAGATTCGGGGATTTCCGGGCGGCCCTCGGGGACTTTCCACGCGCCGGCCTCGCGGAAGTCCTCGACCAAGAGGACGCGCTCACCGTCCACGACGACCACCCCACAGCCGAGCGTCGGGTTGTGGAAGACGTACTCCTCGCAGGCCGCACAGCGGTAGACCGTCGGTTCCTCCACCGTCTCCAGCGCCGACCCACAGTACGGACAGAAATCGGGCGGGAAGTTGACCATGAGCCGAGTGTTCGAGCGCACGAAATAAGTTCACCGCCGGCGCCCGGGAGCTGCGTCGGGTGGAACGGCTGTCACACGTCCCACACCTCCGGGAAGCTCCGTAGGGGCGGCCGAACCGGGGCCAACCGTGCGAATAACTCCCAATCCCTCATGAACTTTCCTTGCTAAAGAATGGCAAACGGTTTTACCGGGCCAGGTGCAACCTATTTCCTAGGGCCCTGTGGGGCCACGGATTGTTAGACTATGTCACAGGACGAACTCATCTGGCGCATCGCGGGCGGTTCCGGTGACGGAATCGACTCGAACGGCCAGGCTTTTGCCACGGCCATGATGCGCAGCGGGTTGAACGTATTCACGCACCGCCACTATCCCTCCCGCATCCGTGGTGGCCACACCTACGTAGAGGTGCGGGCGTCGGCGGACGAGGTCACCTCCCGGGGCGACGGCTACAACGTCCTCCTCGCGCTGGGCGACTCCTTCGCGCGCAACGAACAGGAGAACGCCTACTACGGAAACGAGGAGCTCAAGCCCCTCTCGGAGAACTTAGACGACCTCCGCGAAGGCGGTATCATCATCTACGACGAGGGACTCATCGACGCCTCCGAAATCGAGGACTTCGAGGAGCGCGTCGAGGAGAACAACTGGCACGTCTACCCGATGGACCTCCGCGGGATGGCCCGCGACCACGGCCGGGAGATCATGCGCAACCAGGCCGGCATCGGCGTGACGTGTGCCGCCGCGGGCGTCGACCTCGAACCCTTCCGGGAGCTCACCCGCGAGAACTTCGCGAAGAAGGGCCAGGAAGTCATCGACCAGAACATCGACATCCTGGAGCGGGCCTACGAGCAGGCCAACGAGAACTTCGACTTCGAGGCGAACGACGTCTCGGCACCCGAGGGAGAACACGAAGAAGAGCAGGTCCTCATCTCGGGCTCCCGCGCCATCGCCTTTGGCGCGCTCGACGAGGGCTGTCGGTTCATCGCGGGCTACCCGATGACGCCCTGGACCGACGCCTTCACCATCACCTCCCAGATGATGCCCGAGACGGGCGGCATCTCGGAGCAGGTCGAGGACGAAATCGCCGCGGCCGCGATGGCCGTCGGCGCCTCCCACGCCGGCGTAAAGTCCATGTCCGGCTCTTCGGGGGGTGGCTTCGCGCTGATGAGCGAGCCCCTCGGGCTGGCGGAGATGACCGAGACGCCGCTCGTCCTGCTTGAGGCGATGCGTGCGGGTCCCTCGACGGGGATGCCCACGAAGCCCGAGCAGGCGGACCTGGAGCACGTCCTCTACACGAGCCAGGGCGACTCCCACCGCGTCGTGCTCGCGCCCTCCAACATCAAGGAGTGCTACGAGCAGGCCCGGAAGGCGTTCGAGCTCGCCTACAACTACCAGATCCCGGCCATCATTCTCTACGACCAGAAGCTCGGCGGCGAGTACCGCAACGTGCCCGCCAGCTTCTTCGACCGCGAGCCGAACCCGAGTCTGGGCGAGACGCTCACCGAGGCCGAGTTGGAGGAGGCGACCCACGACGTGACTGGCAAGTTCAACCGCTTCCAGCACAACCCCGACAACGACAAGGGCGTCAGCCCGCGCTCGATTCCGGGACAGAAGGGCGGTCGCTTCCTCGCGACCGGCAACGAACACAACCCGCCGGGCCACATCAGCGAGGACCCGACGAACCGCAAGAACCAGGTCGACCGGCGGAACCACAAACTCTCGAAGATCCGAGAGAACCTCGACGAGGCCGACCAGCAGACGACCTACGGCGACGACACCGCGACGTTCGGGGTCCTCACGTGGGGAAGCCAGCAGGGCACCGTCCGCGAGGCGGTCGAGCGGCTCAACGAGGACGGTACCCCGGTGAAGGCGCTCAGCGTGAGCGACATGGCGCCGTTCCCGAGCGAGCGCGTCAAGGAGTTCATCGACAGCGTCGAGGAAGTGCTGGTCGTCGAGATGAACTCGACCGCACAGTTCCGCGGGCACGTCCAGCGGAACCTCGGCACGGACGGGGAGAAGATCTCCAGCCTGCTGAAGTACAACGGCAACCCCTTCGAACCGGCGGAGATCGTAGAAGGAATCGAACTCCAGCTAGACGGCGGCGCCGGCACGCCGAGCGCGCAGACGCGCATCGAGCCGGCAGCGGGTGACTAAATCATGAGTGCATTCAGCGCCATCGGTGAGGAACGGGACGTAGAGCGCGACGAGTTCACCCCCGGGATGGAACCCCAGCCGACGTGGTGTCCGGGCTGTGGCGACTTCGGCGTCCTCAAGGCGCTGAAGGGCGCCATGTCCGACCTCGGCAAGAACCCCGAGGAGATCCTCCTCTGTACGGGTATCGGCTGTTCCGGGAAGCTGAACTCCTACTTCGAGTCCTACGGCTTCCACACCATCCACGGGCGCTCGCTGCCCGTTTCCCGCGCGGCGAAGCTGGCGAACTCCGATCTCGAAGTCGTCGCGGCCGGCGGTGACGGCGACGGCTACGGCATCGGCGGGAACCACTTCATGCACTCCGCCCGGGAGAACCACGACATGACGTACATCGTCTTCAACAACGAGGTCTTCGGCCTCACCAAGGGCCAGTCCTCGCCAACGTCGCCGAAGGGCCACAAGTCCAAGACGATGCCCGAGGGCAACGCGAAGGACCCCGTCCGCCCGCTCTCGATGAGCCTCTCCGCGGGGGCGTCCTATATCGCCCGCACTGCGGCCGTCAACCCCAATCAGGCACAGGAAATCATCAAAGAGGCCATCCAGCACGACGGCTTCTCCCACATCGACTTCCTCACGCAGTGCCCGACGTGGAACAAGGACGCGCGACAGTACGTCCCATACGTCGACGTGCAGGACTCCGACGACTACGAGTTCGATAACTCGGACCGCCGCGAGGCCGCCGAGATGATGCACGAAACCGAGGACGCGCTCCACGAGGGGACGGTTCTCACGGGGCGATACTTCGTGCAGGAGGGTCGGAACTCCTACCAGCAGGAGAAGCGTGCGCGGGGTGCGATGCCGGAAGAACCGCTCGCGGAGCGGTACTTCGACGACGACGCGTCGTGGGAGCGCTCCTACGACCGCCTCGACCCGTTCAAGTAACCCCACCGCGGGTTTCCGGTTCGGAAGATATTTTTCCCGGTACGCCAAAGGAGCGGTAGCGAGGACCGAGTTGTGAGCTCAGAGTCGACACAGGACCGTATTCTGGAAGCCCTTGAGGAGAACGCGCAGGCCTCCTACGCGGAGATAGCCGAGCGCGCGGACGTCTCGAAGCCGACCGTCCGAAAGTACATCGACCAACTGGAGGAGGACGGCGTCATCGTCGGCTACTCCGCCGACGTGGACCCGAAGAAACTCTCCTCACAGAGCATCGCCGTCGTCGGCATCGACGTGGCGAGCGAGCGCTACGTCGAGGCCACGAGAGCGCTGGGGGAGCTCGATTCGATTCACGAACTGTACACGTCCTCGGGCGACCACATGCTGATGGCTGAAGTCCGCGCGGAGGACGGCGACGCCGTCGGCGACGTCATCAACGACGAGATTCTCGATATCGACGGCGTGACGGCGGCACATCCGTCCTTCCTGCAGGAACGCCTGAAATAGAAATCCCTCGCCCGCTGTTCATGTCTGTCCGAAAACGCCCCTGGCGTTTTCGATAGCTTGGAAGGCGGGTCGCGTCTTCTAGCGCCCTTCAGGGCCGCGCCTGTCGGCGCGGCCGCGGTTGGTTCCGTGGCGCTACGGCGGCCGCGCAGCACCGCCGCTGTGTGGCGCTCGGTCGGCGTGTGGGGTTGTGCGACCCTTTAGCGTCCGAAACAGGTGGTAGGTTGAGATTTATATTCATCAATTACCATCCGAAGGCTATCAACGCGCTTATTCAAATTTCCAATAGCCGTGTTTAGATGATTTTCTCACCCGACTACTTTTTTCGTCTGCAAGTTTGTGAAGAACAGTCCTCACTCGATGTTTCCATTCGGGTGAATTTGAACCTCCACTGCATATCTCCTCGCATTTTATATTATCTTCACATAAATTTGGGTATTCTTCCTTTACTGTAGGATAAATATCGTCAGATAACTTCCGTTCGCCGGTAGAAACAAAACGAAAGTCCGAGTCTCCTAGTCGGCTCTGTAACTCCCGTAGCTTGCGCGGCATCGATGCCATACGGTGTGTCTCAGATATAGAATACAAAAAGGATTTCGCGGGCCGAACTTGCACAAAAACAGAAATGCTGACTACAACTTCCTTCTCTACCGGCGTAGAAACGGCCAGGGGTGCTGCCGCGGAACCGACCGTGCCGAGCGCGACAGCGCGGGGGCTTTCTTAGGCGACGTACAACATTGCATAGACGACCGTTCCCAGCGCGAACGACACCATCCAGAGCGCCGCGGCGACCCGCCCGACCCGGGGGTGGGGCGTGCGCGGGAGTTCCTGTATCGGATAGGCTGTCGCCAGCGCGAGCACGTAGATCACGAGCGGGACACAGACGACGGCCAGCAGGATATGCACGGCGAGAATCAGATAGTACGCCGTCAGGAGCAGCCCCGTCCCCTCAAACCCGGACGGGCCGATCAGGGCGACCCGGTAGAGGTAGAGCGTGAGGAAGACAGCGAACAGGAGGGTCGCGAGCCCCATCGCCGCCTTGTGTTTCTTGATGTCCTGATTCCTCGCCAGGCGCCACCCCGTGCCGACGACGAAAAAAGCCGTCACGGAGAGCGCCGCGTTGACGTGAGGAATGGCTGCGAGAACCGCCTCGGGCGCCCGGGGAAGCAGTCCCGCGGGGACCGCGCGCAGAGCGGCCGCGAACACCGCTGCGAGCGCCACCGCGGAGAGGCCGGCCGACGCGCCGACGACCTTCGTGTGTCGCTCCATACCACCGAAACGGCTTCGACCACCAAAGCCGTTCGCCCCCGACCCGTCCCCGATTCGGAGGCGAATAGAAGGGCTTTTACGGAACCACCTGATAGGAAGGGTTGCACTCGGAGAGCGCGTGGGTAGCCAAGCTAGGCCAACGGCGCAGCGTTGAGGGCGCTGTCCCGTAGGGGTTCGCCGGTTCAAATCCGGTCCCACGCACGCCAACCGCGTGCATCGTGTGTCCCTTCACGGGGCACCCACGCACAACTTCTGCGAAACTAACCGGCGTAGCCGATGCCGTGCGCTGATTCGCTCATCCCGCGTATTTTCCACAGACGGAGAGGCGTCGGCACCAGGGACAGATTTTAAATACCTAGTCGTCATTTCCACGGTCATGGACCGTCGCGCGGTGCCGGGTTGGGGAGCCCCCGGCCCTCTCGAAACCGACCTCGGACCGGTTGGAGGGGTCTCCCGATGAGCGACACCGCAACCGAAGAGACGAACGCGGACGAAAACGGCGTCGTCCTCGTCGTCGAGGACGAGCGCGAACTCCGCGAACTGTACGCGACGTGGCTCGAATCGGAGTACGAGGTTCGAACGGCCGCCACGACCGAGGAGGGCATCGCGGCGCTCGACGCCGACGTGGACGTCGCGTTGCTCGACCGACGCCTCCCGGACGGAAGCGGCGACGAGGTACTCACGGAGCTCCGCAATCGGGGCCTCGACTGTCGCGTCGCGATGATAACTGCCGTCGCGCCGGACTTCGACATCCTCGATATGGGCTTCGACGACTACCTCGTGAAGCCCGTCTCGCGCGACGAACTGCTGGGCGTCGTCGAGACGATGCGCTCGCGGCGCACCTACGACGAGCGGGCGCGTCGGTACGCGGCGCTCGTCTCGAAGCACGCGGCGCTGGGCCGCGAGAAGAGCGAGGCGGAACTCGCCGCCAGCGAGGAGTACACGGAGTTAGAAGCGGAGATAGAGGAGCTCCGCGAGGAGCTCGACTCGATGTTCACGGAGTTCGACGACGACGACTTCGAGGCGGCGTTCCTCTCGCTCGACTCGGACCGCGAGTTCAGTGACAGCGACGGAACGTAGTTTCTTATTCGGGTCCGCCGAAGGGCGGATATGGGTTCGGACGACGCGCCCGGGGCGCTGAGCACGTACCGACAGCTGTTCGGCCTGCCGGGCGACGTGTTGGTTCTCTCCGTCGCGATGCTGGGGTTCAGCCTGGCGTTCCAGATGACGGGCCGCTACGTCCCCGAGTATCTCCGCGCGCTCGACGCCGGCGCGGGCGTCATCGGGCTGTACGGAAGCGTCGGCAATCTCATCGGCGCCGTCTACCCGTACCCCGGCGGCGCGTTCTCCGACCGGGTGGGCTCGCGGACCGCGCTCACGGCGTTCGCCGTCGCCTCGACGCTCGGATTTTTAGTGTGGGCGCTCGCGCCGACGCTCGCGTTCCCGGTGCTCGTCGTGTTCGTCGGACTGTTCCTCTCACAGGCCTGGAAGTCGTTCGGCCTCGGCGCGACGTTCGCGGTCGTCAAACAGGCGACCGAACCCGGACAGTTGGCGCGGGGGTTCGCCAGCACCGAGACGTTCCGACGGGTCGGATTCTTACTCGGGCCGCTGCTCGCCGCCGCCCTGCTCTCGATGCGAGCGGAGTTCATTCCGGGGTTCCAGCTCGTGCTCGTCGCCGCGTTCGTCGTCGCGCTCGCCGCGACGGTCGCCCAACACGTTCTCTACGACGCGAGCGAGGACTCGCTGGGCGACTCCTTCGAGGGCGTCGCGGACGTGCTCGACGACCTGCGCTCGCTCCCGGACACCCTGCGCCCGCTGCTCGTCGCGGACACGCTCGTCCGGTTCGCCAACGGGATGGTGTACGTGTTCTTCGTCATCGTCGTCACCGACTTCCTCCGGGTCGGGTTCAGCGGGTTCGGCGTCGATTTGGGCCCGGCCGCGTTCTTCGGCGTGCTCTCCGCCGTCGAGATGGCCGTCGCGTTGCTGTCGATGGCGCCAGTGGCGCGACTCGCGGAGCGCGTCGGGCTGAAACCCGTCGTCGCCGTCGGTTTCTTCGTGTACGCCGCGTTCCCGGTGCTCCTCATCTCGGCGCCCGGGAACCAGTGGGCGCTGCTCGCGCTGTTCGCCTTCTCGGGGCTCCGCTTCGCCGGACTCCCGGCGCACAAGGCGCTCATCGTCGGGCCGGCCGAGGCGGACGCCGGCGGCCGGGTGACCGGGTCGTACTACCTCGCGCGCAACACCGTCGTGATTCCGAGCGCCGCGCTCGGCGGGGTCGTGTACGCTGCGAATCCGACGCTCGCGTTCGCGCTGGCTTCCGGGGTCGGGATGGTCGGCGTCGCCTACTTCCTCCGCTACGGCGAGGAGTTCGCGGCGTACGCCTAACCCTCCAGGAGCGCGCGCGTCCGGCGGTGGCGCTCGCGGAACATCATCCCGAAGCCGAGTTTCGCGAACGGGTCCGCGGCGCGAACCGGCGTTTCGTACGCCACTGTATCCCGGAGCAGGGTGTGCGGCCCGTCCCGATAAAACATGTGCGTGTGCTCCCAGGTGGGGAACGGTCCGTCCTCCATCACGTCCCGGAAGTAGGCGCTGTCGTCGCCGTGTTCCCGGGCGGTGATTTCGGAGGTCCACGACTGGCGGGGGCCGATTTTGAATGGCTGAACGGACATCTCGATGCGCGTGCCCGCGACGAGCACGTCGGGGTCCGGTTCGCCGTCCGGCCCGGTGACGGCGTCGATGCGGAGACCGGTCCAGTCGGGCGTCAGGGCGTCGAGCCCATCGACGTCGGAGTGGAACGCCCAGACGTCCTCGAACGGCGCACGGACTCGCGTCTCGCGCTCGTAGACGGCCATACGAGAGGAAGGAGCGGCAGCGACAAAACCCTACGGACGAAGCGAATCCGGCGTCAGCGAAAGCCGCGGTCGGTGCCGTCGTCGCGGACGAGTTCGGACAGCTCCGCGTCGAGGACGGATTCGGCCTCCTCGAACGTCGTCGCGAGTTCGTCGAGCGCGTCGGGGCGACCGTAGTCGTCGTAGGCCATCGGCCCGAACGCGGGGCTCTCGACGGCGTCCATCACGTCCTCGAACAGGGCTTCCGGCGTCGTCGGCGCGTCGGCGTGCGTCTCCAGCACCGCTTCGAGGCGGCGGGCCTGCTCCTCGGCCGTCTCCTCGTCCTCGGGCGGCGATTGGACGGCGAAGCGGCCCGCGCCGTCCTCGGGGAGCACGGAGCCGATTTCGTCGTCGATGCTGCGCGCGACGCGAGTGCCGACGCCGCGCACGTCGTAGGGGTTCTTCGCGTACGTTTTCAGGTGGTAGAGACCCACGCTCGGGTGACCCAAGTAAAGGTCCTCACCGACGCCGCCGGCGCGGTCGCCGCCGACGGCGCGCCACCCGGCGGGGTCGGCGTCGCCCTCGGTCACGTCGGCTACGATGTCGTCCCAGTCACGGACGCGCATATCTCATCGGGGTGGCCGGAGCGGATTGAACGTGTCGGTCCTGAAGGCGGAGGTCCGGAGACGGAGGTCCGGAGACGGGCTTTCGGGCGACGAACGAGGCGAACCCCGGGCGACGGAAAGACACGAGTAGGCGGAGCGCACAGCAGGGGCATGCGCGAGGTTCTTGAGGCCGTCGCGGACGGCGAACTCTCCCCCGAAGCGGCGGAGGCGGAACTCGCCGGCTACGTCACCACGGAATCGGGGCGATTCGACGCGGCGCGCGAACGGCGAAGCGGCGTGCCCGAGGCCGTGCTTGCCGAGGGGAAGTCGCCCGACGAAGTCGTGGGGCTCGCCGCGACGGCCGTCGAGACGACGGGGCGGGCGCTGGTGACCCGAATCGACGGCGAGACGGGCGCGGCGCTGTACGAACAGTTCGGTGAGGACTTGGTGCTCGACGAGCGTGCGCGGACGGCCGTCGTCCACGCGCCGTCGTTCGAGGTCCGCGAACTCGACGCGAGCGTCGCCGTCGTCACGGCCGGCACCGCCGACGCGGCGGCCGCGGGCGAGGCCGCCGCCGTCCTCCGGGAGATGGGCGCGAGCGTGGAACGCATCGACGACGTGGGCGTCGCGAGCATCGACCGGATTCTCGACCAGCGCGAGGCGCTCGCCGGGGCCGACGCAGCGATTGTCGCGGCGGGCCGGGAGGGCGCGCTCCCGACTGTCGTCGCCGGGATGGTCGACACGCCGGTCATCGGACTCCCCGTCTCGACGGGGTACGGCCACGGCGGCGAGGGCGAGGCGGCGCTCGCCGGGATGCTCCAGTCGTGTACGGCGCTCAGCGTCGTGAACGTCGACGCCGGGTTCACCGCGGGCGTCCAGGCGGGCCTGCTCGCGCGCCGCCTCGACGCGGCGCGGAACGAGTAGGCTCAGCGCAGTCCCTCCATGCTTTCGAGGAAGCACTCGCGGAACCCCTCGGTGTCGATGGCGACGGCCACGTCCGTGTTCGCCGCCTCGTCCCCGATGCCGTGATAATCGCAGATGGTCGACCCCCGCGAGGGGCCCTGTGAGGTGTCCACCTCGACGTGGTACGGTTCGAAGTCGAGCACGCCGCCGATGAGGTCCGCCGCCACGGCGGCGTCGTGGACGGCATACCCGGAGTCCTCGACGAAGTCGTTCACCTCCGCCGGGTAGTCGAGCCACTCCGAGACGACGCCCTTCCAGGGGTGCGTGTCGTCGAGATAGTCGGGCAAGTCGAAGGGGAGCGTCGCCTCCATCGTCACGTCCAGACCGACGAGGTTCGCGCGGCAGTCTTGGACGACCCGACTCGCCGCCTCGGGGTCGTTGTGGACGTTCGCCTCCGCGGCGGGCGTGACGTTTCCGGCCGTGAGCGTCGCGCCGCCCATCACGTAGATGTCACCGACCATCTCCGGGAGGTCCGGTTCGAGCGCGAGCGCGAGCGCGAAGTTCGTGAACGGGCCGACGGCCGCGATGGTCAGGTCCGCGCCGTACTCGCGGGCCGCCGCGACGATGTGGGCGGCGGCGTGTCTGTCGCCTCGCTCGCCGTCGGCGTCGGGGAGCAACTCCCGGCCACGGAGGCCGCGCTCTCCGTGGACCCACTCCGCCGTCGAGAGGTCGGAGACGAGCGGTCGGCCCGCGCCGCGGACGACGGGTATCTCCGCGCCGGCGAACGAAGCGATGGCGCGGGCGTTCGCGGTGGTGTTCTCGACGGTGGTGTTGCCGGCGACGGTTGTCAATCCGACGACGTCGACGTCGGGGTGGCCGAACGCCATCGCCAGCATCAACGCGTCGTCGCAGCCGGGGTCGGTGTCGAAGAGCACCCGCTCGGTCATACGGGGACCGTCGAAAGCGAGCGGTAAAGTTCCGCCGGGCGCGCCACCGATAGGGTTTTTCGCGTCCGGGCGCTCCCAGTGAGCGTGAGCGAGACGGCCGAACACCTGCGCGGAGTCCTTGTGTCCGTCGGAGAGCAGCGCAGCGTCTCGACGGCCAACGGGGAACGGGACCTCGCGGAAGTGGAACTCAGACCCGACGGGAAACACGACCCGGTCCGGGTGACGCTGTGGGGGAAGTGGGCCGAGACGGCAACGTACGCAACCGAAGGGATGGAACTGCTCGTTTCCCACCCCGAGCGCGACGACTACGGCGACGGCGGCTACGCCACCGGGGCGGCGACGTACGTCGTCCTCGAACCCGACTTTCTGGTGGACGTGACGGCGCTTCGCTCGTGGGTCCAGTGCCCGCGGATGTACTATCTGAACAAGCTCGGCGGCATTCCGCTGGCCGAGCCGGTCACCAAAGGGACCGTCGTCCACGAGGTGTTCGGTGACCTCCTCCGGGAGCGTGACCTCGACGACGCCATCGAGGAGCGGGTCACCGAGGCGGGCCTCGAAATCGGCCTCCTCGGCATCGACCCCGATGAGCTCCGCGAGACGGTGCGCGACCACGCGGGCGCAATCGAAGGCTGGCTCCAGCAGGGCGCGCTCACGGAGACCGACAACTGGCGCTCCGAGCAGACGCTGCTGAGCCCGACGTTCGGCATCAAGGGCCGCGCGGACGCGCTCCGCCGGGGCGCGCCCGTGGAGCTAAAGACGGGGAAGAACACCCGCCGGGACCCGCGCTTCCAGGACAAGATTCAGGCGGCCTGCTACGCGCTCTTGCTCTCCGACGAGCGCGCTGACGGGCCGCCGGAAGCGGGGACGACGGCCGCCGACACCGGCACGCTGCTGTACACGAAAAACGCCGCCGTCGAGCGGACCGAGGAGAGCGGCGACCTCTCGCCGGCGAAGGACTTCTCCATCGGCGGCGGCCTCCTCTCCTTCGTGGTCCGCACGCGGAACCACCTCGCGGCGATGGAGCACGACCGCTCCGTACCCACGGGGTTCGAGGCGGACGCGAAATGCGAGTACTGCTTCGAGCAGGACACCTGCCGCGTCGTCTCCGGGCGCTTGGACCAGGAGTCGAAGGCTGGGAAGATAGGGTCCGCGCTCCCCGAGTCCGAGCGGGCGTACTTCGATACGTGGTACGACCGCATCGAGTCCGAGCGGCGGGCCGTCCACGCGGAGTACCGGAAGCTCTGGGAGCAGAGTGCTCACGAACGGGCCGCGGACGACAGGGCGATACTCAACCTCGAACCAACAGGAGAGGAGCGGACCGACGACGGCCGCTGGCGGATGACCGCGGCGCGTCCGGAGCCGACGGCGTCGAAGATTCGGGCGGGCGATACGGTGCTGGCGAGCGACGGGGACCCCGTCGGGGGGGCGGCTGACCTCGCGCGCATCGAGGAGCTAACCGCCGATGAGATAGTCGTGACCGCCGAGGAGCGCATCGAACTCCGGCGCGTGGACGTGTACCCCTCCGAGATGTCCGTCGACCGGATGCTCACGGCGCTCCACGACTTCGTGCTCAAAGGCGACCCCCGGCGAAAGGACGTTCTGTTCGGCCGCGAGGAGCCCGAATTCCGGGACGAGAACCGGGAGATCGTCGCCAACAACGACGCGCAGAACCGCGCGCTCAACCGCGCGCTGAACGCCGAGGATTTCGCGCTGGTTCACGGCCCGCCCGGAACGGGGAAGACGTACACCATCGCGCGCCTCGTCGAGGAACTGCGCTCGCGCGGCGAGCGCGTGCTGCTCTCGGCGTTCACGAACCGGGCGGTCGACAACTGCTTGGAGGCGCTCCAGGAGCGGGGGCTCGACGCGCTCCGGATGGGCACCGACACCGGCATCCGCGAGGACATGCTGGCGTCGACACTCGACGGGGACCTCCCGCCCGGCGAGCAGGCCGCCGCGCTGAACGAGGCGCCCATCGTCGCGGCGACCACCTCCACCTGCGGGTCGCGGGCGATGCGCGAGCAGTCCTTCGACGTGGCTGTCATCGACGAGGCGACCCAACTCACGGAACCGGACACGCTGGCCGCGCTCACGCTCGCGGACCGCTTCGTGCTCGTCGGGGACCACGAGCAGCTCCCGCCAGTCGTGAGCACGGAGGGGATGGGCGCCTCGCTGTTCGAGCGGCTGATGGACGAGCATCCCGACGCCGGCGTCCTGCTCGACCGCCAGTACCGGATGGCGCAGCGGATTCAGGCGTTCCCCTCCAGGGAGTTCTACGACGGCGCGCTCCGCCCCGCGAACGCCACGGTCGCCGGCCAGCGACCCGGCGACATCGCAGACGGCGACGCGCTGGGCGAGTTGGCGAACCCGGTGTCGTTCGTGGATGTGACCGGCGACGGAAGCGACCACACCGACGCCGTCGAGGCCCAACGAGTCGGGGAAATCGTTTCCCGGTTCACCGACGCCGGCGTGCCTCACGAGGAGATCGGCGTCATCGCCCCGTTCCGCGCACAGGTGGGGGAGATCAACCGCCGCGTGCCCGACGCCGTGACGGTCGACACCGTCGACCGGTTTCAGGGGTCCAGCGAGGAGGTCATCGTCGTCTCTTTCGTTGCGACGGGGAGCCTCGACGGCCCGCTGTTCGAGGACCACCGGCGGCTGAACGTCGCGCTCACCCGTGCGAAGAAGGCGCTGGTGCTCGTCGGGGACCGCGGGGCGCTCGAATCGGAGCCGGTGTACCGCCGAATGGTCGAGTGGGCGGACCGGTAGGGACACATAACATCCCGGCGCACGTCGCGGACGGTATGCGCGTGACGTGTCTCGGAACCGGTTCGGCGGTGCCGGTCGACGGCCGCGTTCAGTCCGGTGTGCTCATCGACGACCGGTTGCTCGTCGACTGCGGCGCCGGCGTGCTCTCCCGACTGGCCGAACACGGCGATTACACCGCTCTCGACGGCGTACTCTTGACGCATCTCCACACGGACCACGTCTCGGACCTGGTGGCGCTGTTGAAGGCGCGCTGGCTGGCGGACGCGCCGCCGCTCCCCATCGTCGGTCCCGAAGGGACGGCGTCGCTTCTCGCCGGCCTCATCGACGCACACGACTACCTCCGAGGACGGGTCGCGTACGAGGTCCGCGAACACGACGGGGACCCGGGAGAACTTGCGGGATACGACGTGACGGCGTGTCGGACCGTCCACTCCGGGCCTTCCTTCGCGTACCGAATCGGGGACCTCACGCTCAGCGGCGACACCGAGGCGACGGATGCCGTCGCGTCGCTCGCGGCAGGAGGCGAGGCGCTCGTCCACGACTGTTCGTTCGTTGACGGCGACCACTCGAACCATCCGACGGCGTCGGAACTCGGGGAGGTCCTGTCGGGACGCGACTGCGGGGCGGTGTATCTCACACACCTGTACCCGGAGGCGGCGGCGAGGGCATCGGCGGTTCGGGAGACGGTCGCGGACGCGTACGGTGGTCCGGTGCGCGTGGCACACGACGGACTCGCGTTCGAGGTGTAGAACAGACGGCACGCGTGCCCGCTGGCGCGTTTGCCGCGCTCCCGTTTTCGGGGTCAGCGGGCTCTCAGTTCGCGCGGCGGCGTGCCGTACTCCCGCTGTCGCCGCGCGGCGGTTCTCAGCGCACGGCGGGGATGGTCCGGTTCTCGTATGTGAACGTCAGGAGAGCCGATACCGGAGGACCGCGGCGATGCCGCCGAGGTTCGAGAGGCGCTGTCCGGGGTCGAACTCGTGGGAGAACACGACCACGTCGCCGCCCTGGCGCTCGACGGAGCGGACGATTTCGTCCACGTCGTGGTCCCACTCGCCGCTCTCGCCGCGCTCCTTCCGGAGTCGCTCGTCGAGGATGAGCAGCGTCTCGACAGCGCCGAACTCGGCAGCCTCCGCGGTGGCGTCGACGCCGTAGGCGGCCTTCTCGCCGGTGGCGATGTTCTCCATCAACTCGTCGATGAGTTCGGCCTCCTCCGCGACGCGCGTCTCCGTCTGGATGTCCTCGACGGCGCCGCGCTTGAGCACCTCGTGGACCCCCCGCCCGCCCGCGGCGGAGGTGTCCACCGTCGTTATCTGCTCCGCGACGGCGGGTTCGTGTTCCTCGACGTAGTCGTAGGCGTCCTGTTTGGTGAACCCGGGGCCGGCGAGGACGATGGCGTCCACGTCAAGGCGAGCGAGCGCGTCCGCGAGCTCCTCGAAGAGGAGGCTCCGGTCCCGAGCGTACTCGCCCTTCCCGGTCGGGCCGCTGAAGGAGGCGCGCTCCTCGACGCCGTACTGGGCCACGTCGTGGATGTACGCTTCCCCCTCCTCGACGGTGACGATGACAACGTCGGGCTGGTCGGTGGCCTCGACCGCCTCTTCGAGACGCTGTTCCTGGTCCGGTTTCCAGTGTTTCTCGATTTCTATCTCCTCCTGTGCTTCGACGTTGAGCGTGTGGTGTTCGTTGAGCACCTGCTCGTTCGAGGCGTCGGTGATAATCCCGGAGACGCGGAGGCGGTTGGCGAACTTGTGGAACTCCACGTCCTCGACGTCGAGCGTGACGAAGACGTGTTCGCGCTCGCCGCCGGTGTCCCGCATCTGGTCGTCGTTGCGCTGGATGCGCCGGGTGGTGTCGCCGGCGACGAGGTCCCCCGGCTCGATGATGTAGTGGAGATGCCAGAGGTCGTCGAGGCTCTCGGGAACGAGCGTCACTCGCTCGCGCCCGCCCTCGACGGTGTAGCGGTCCTGAACGCGCATACTCCCTGTAGCGGGCGGCCGACGTAATGGGTCTTCGTTTCGCCTACCCGAGGACGGCGAACCGGACGATAGGGACGGCGAGCACGCCGACCCCGAGTCCCGCCAGGGAGACACCCGCCATCCGGACCAGCGTCCGGGTCGGTGAGCGGTCGGAGAGAACGAGCGAGTCGACCCCTTCGTCGGTGACACGCCCGACGACAGTCACGGCGTCACCGAGGTCAGCGCGCTGTTCGGTGTATCGGCGGACACCGAGCGAGAGCGCGTCGAAGAGACCAGCGAGAAGCCAGGGCGGGTCCTGCCAGAACGTCGTCGTTGGGACGGGTTCGGTTTCGCGCTCGAAGCGGGCGATGCGCTCCGGCGGGTCCGTTCCGGGAGCCACGGTTGCGACGACGCGCGTTTCGAGCGCGACTGTGTGCGTGGGTGAGGTGACGCCGACCGTATCGCGGCCCGTGTTCACGGCGAAGGAAACGCCACCTGTCGTCTCGGAGAGCGTCACGTACCACGGCAGGACGGTGGGGACGCTGAGCCGGCGTTCCTCGACTTGCTCGCGGAGTGCGACACACTCCGCGCCGCTGAATGGTGCGACGAGCGGGTCCGCGTCCCGTTCGACCGTGCCCTCGACGCGGACCAACGACCCCGAATCGGCGCCGGCGAGTGTCGTCACCGCGTCGGCACGGAGGAGGGCGCTCGCCCGCCAGGCGTAGCGGGCGCTGACGAGGAAGATGACCGCACAAATCGCCGCCATCGCGGCGCCGAAAACGGCGAGCGGGGAGGGGACCATATCCGATTCTCCGAACGGGCGGGAATAACGCTTTGGGCGCCGGCCTCCGACTACTCCCCGACGATGCGACTGGTGCCCGGCGGCAGGAAGTGTTGGATGCGGTCCGGCGAGGCAACCTTCCGAACGAACGACTCGTCGGTGAACGCATCGCGGAATTTTCTATACACCCGCTTCGCCACATCGCCTTGCGCGTAGCGGCCGGGTTCGACGCGCGCGCTGACCTCGACGCGCTCCTCGATGGCGCTCGGAGGGCCGCCGATGACTCTCGTCTGGGGCTCGCATTTCACGCCGACGGCGCAGGCGAGCGCCGTGTCCTCGAAGTACGTCCGGTCGCCGCGGATGGCGAAGCCGCCCTTCTCCAAGAACTCGCCGCTCTCGGGCGTCTTCGACACCTGCTCGGGGTCGACCATGTACACGTCGCCGGCGCCGTGGCCCTCCTTCCACACCGAGGAGTAGGAGACAGCGAACGTGGCGGCCTCCTCAAGGGAGCGCTGTGGGACGTCCACGTCCTCGCTGGGTTCGCTCGGCATCGACGTTTTCAGCACCGTCGCCGGGCCCCCGTGGGCCTGCGTGTGCAGGAATCGGTCGTAGCGGTCCATGTACTTCTCGACCAGTTCCTCGTTCTGGTCGGCGTTCCGGCCCCCGAGGACCAGAAATCCGTCGCTGGTGAAAAACCAGCGGAAGCGCTCGTACCACTGCTCCTGGTGTCTGATGGGGACGGAGGCCATCGAGCGCCAGTCCGTCTCGCCGTCCTCGGACTCGGTTTCGGGTTCGGCGTCGGACTCGGTGTACGCCTCGCGGCGCTGCTTGACCGCTTCCAGTTCCTCGCGGGTGTTCTCGATGGCGGCCTCCGCGCCCTCCTTTTTCTCCTTGATGCGCTTGGCCTCCTTGTAGTGATAATCGGCGTTCTGCTCGACGCCCATCTCGGGGTCCACCTCGACGCGGTGCTCGCCCAGCGAGAGCGTCAGCGTCCCCTCGCTGGGGTTCGTGTCGACGACGGCCTCGGCCGCGGGGATGCCCTGCTCCGCGCCCTCCGCGAAGCGCTCCTCGATGGCCGCCCAGTCGTGGCCCGCGTCGAGCGCCTCGCGGACCGTCGAGAGCACCTCATCGACCAGGTCGTACTGGCCGTACAGCGCCTCTGCCTTCTCCCGTTCGGCCTCGGCCTGGGCCTCGAAGTCCTCGATGGCGTTCTCCTGTTGCTGGATGATTCGTTTTTGTTTCTCGATTTCGGCCTCGAACTCGGGGCGCTGTGGCTCGCTCTCGGGCGCCGACTCCTCCCCGTCACCGAGGTTCGTGAAGTAGTCGTCCAGCGCGGCGTTGAACGAGTCGAACGCCTCGGATTCCAGGTCGGCGTACTCCGCCATCGGAACGGGCGTCACGTCCATTCGCTCGTCGTCCTCGCTGTACACCCGCGGGTCGGCGTCGCCTTCGAGCGTCTCGAACAGTGCCTGTATTTCGCGGTGGAGGCGCTCGATTCCCGCCTCGTCTACCTCGTCGACGTCGACGGTTTTCGCCACGTCAGCGCGGGTACACAGCTCCTCGGCCCAGAGGCCGCCGAAGTCGAGTTGGGTGGCGAGCGTGCGCACCACGTCCGTATCGGAGGCGCGGAGTTTCTCCGCGAGCGCGTCGGCGTCGAGTTCCCACGGCGCGGCGCGCTCGCTCGGGAACTCGTAGTTCGCGCCGGGCGCGACGGTCCGCGAGCGCAGGCGCACCGTTTCGAGGGACTCCACGACCTCGCCGTGGTCGTCGAGGACGGCGACGTTCCCCTCACCGAACAGTTCCACGACAAGCGTCGTGTCCATATCGCCGCGGCGGAACTCGAACTCCAGCACCCGGTCGAAGCCGTGCTGGCGAACGTCCGCGAGGTCCGCGCCCGCGATGCGGTTGCGGAGCATCTTCGCGAAGTTCGGCGGCCGGCCGGGCGCGTCGGGCACCCGCTCGGGGCGGGAGACGTGGGCGCGTTTCACGTCGCCCACCTGTAAGAGGAGCTCCACGCGGCCGTGGTCGTGGTCGCGCATCTTCAGGCGGACCAGGTCGTCGTCGTAGAGGTAGGCCTTGTCCACCTTGGCGTCCACGTACCCCCGTAGTTCCCGGACGAGCGCCACCAAGTCGACGCTCGTCAGCTCGCGTTTCCGTTCCATACCCCGACTGTGAGGGCCGCGTGGTTAGGGCTTTTGAGAACCCCCTCAGAGACGCTTCGAGACGTAGGGGCCGTCCTGGAAGTACCCCCTGTCGAGGTAGTACTCGCGGGCACCGATGCCGGAGATGACACTCAGTTTGTCGTAGCCGGCGTCGGCCGCCCGCTCCTCGGCCTGCCGGAGGAGCTTCTCGCCGTACCCCTGGTGTTGCCAGTCCGCGGACTCGTCGCCCACCTGGACCATCGGACCGTACACGTGGAGTTCGCGGACGAGCGCCGCGTTGTTCAGTTCCCGCCGGCGCGGGTCGTCCGGGAAGCGCAGGCGACAGAACCCGACGAGTAAGTCCTTCTCGGGGTCCTCGTAGCTGATGAAGTGTTCGGTTCCGCCGGCGGAGTCGTAGCTAATCACGTCCAGCTCGACGTTCTCGGGCGTCTCGTCGTTGTGTCCGACCTCCCGACAGCGGATACAGTCACAGGTCCACCCGTGGTCGTCCATCCGCTGTCGGGCGAGCTGTCGCAGGTTCGACTTCCAGACGCCGCCCTCGATGAAGTCCGCGGGGATGTCGCGCTGGACCCGCTGGAGGCGGACGTACTTCGGCAAGTCGCGCTTTATCTCCGCGACCAACTGGGCCGCCGACTCGTTGTCCAGCGGTTCGAACTCGTCGCGTTTCCACATGTCGTACACTCTGGTCCCCTCGACGACGAGCGTCGGGTATATTTTCAGATAATCGGGCCGCCAGTCCTCGTGTGAAAATATCTCCTCGAAGTCGGCCTTACACATCGCCTCCGTCATGCCGGGCTGGCCGGGCATCATGTGGAAGCCGACCTTGAACCCCGCGTCGCGGAGGCGCTTGTTCGCGTCGATGGAGGCCTGAACGCCGTGACCGCGGTGCATCTCCCGATTGATGCGCTCGTAGGTGGTCTGGACCCCGACTTCGACCTTTGTCCCCCCCAAGCGGAGCATCCGGTCTATCTGTTCGGGGCCACACCAGTCGGGCTTCGTCTCGAAGGTGGTGCCGATGTTTCGAATGTTCCCCTGCTGGTTTTCGGATTTCACGTCCTCCAGATACCGGAAGTCGGGGTCCTCCTCCGCGAACGAGCGGCCCTCGGCGGGGGAGGGTTCGGCCGTCGGGTCGAAGTCGTTCATCGCTTCGAGGGCGCGCTTGACGAACCACTCCTGATAGTCGTGCGAGCGGGCCGTCATCGTGCCGCCCATCAGGATGAGCTCCACCTTGTCGACGGGGTGGCCGATCTCCCGGAGCTGGTTCAGCCGGAGCGTCACCTGTCCGTACGGGTCGTAGTCGTTCTGCTCGCCGCGCGCGGCGGCGGGTTCGTGGCCCGTGTAGCTCTGCGCGGAAGAGAACTCGCTGGCCGGCCCGCCGGGACAGTACAGGCATTTCCCGTGCGGGCACATGTGCGGGCTCGTCATGATGGCCACCGGCGCGACGCCGGAGGCCGTGCGGACGGGCTTGCGCCGAAGCACCGTTTCTAGCTCCTCGCGTTGCTCCTGGGGCGCGAAGTCAAGTAGCTCGGAGTTCTTGGGGACCTTCGACGCGGAGAACTCCGAACACGCCTCCAGTTTCGCGGCCTCGACGTCGTCGCGCTCTACCTCCCCGGCGAGAATTCGCTCGACGAGAGTCTCACAGACGCGCTCGAACGCGGTGGTGTCGGCCGCCTCTGCCATACCCACCAGTACGTCGGCGCGCCCCTAAGCGTGTCGAAGCGCGCGACGGGACAGTTTTTTCGCCGGGCCCCACCCATCGGAGGTATGGAGCGCACCGACGTTCGGGAGTTGGACGCCAAGGCCGAGGCGGGCGACCCCATCACGATGCTGACGGCCTACGACGCGCCGACGGCCCGAATCGAGGACGAGGCGGGCACGGACGTGATTCTCGTCGGGGACAGCGTCGGGAACAACGTGCTCGGCCACGAGACGACCATCCCGGTGACGATGGCGGAGATGGTCTCGCACACGGCGGCCGTCTCCCGTGCCGTCGACTCCGCTATGGTCGTCGCTGACATGCCGTTCGGCGCGTACGGCGGCGCGTTCGAGGACACCTTGGAGAACGCGACGCGCCTCATGAAGGAGGCGGGCGCGGACGCGGTGAAACTGGAGACGGCGCCCGGCGGCGAGCGGACCATCGAGGAGATAGAACGGCTCACCGAACTCGGCGTGCCCGTCCTCGGACACACCGGCCTCACGCCACAGCGCGTGAACGAGGTTGGCGGCCACGTCGTTCAGGGGCGAGGCACGGAGTACTCGGCCGACCCGGCGACGCTCGTCGCCACGGCCGAGGCGCTCGAAGACGCGGGCGCGTTCGCGCTCGTCGTGGAACTCGTGAGCGAACCGGTCGCCGGGGAGATGACGGACGCTATCGATATACCGACAGTCGGCATCGGCGCAGGAAGAACGGTCGACGGCCAGGTGCTCACGATACACGACCTGCTCGGCTTCGGCCAGGAATTAACCTTCAGCGAGCGCTACGCGGACGTACCGGAGATAATAGAAACGGCGGTCGAATCCTATCTCGCGGACGTGACGTCAGGGGCGTTCCCGTCGGCCGACCACGCCTTCGACGCGGAGTGAGTTACTCGGTGACGGCGCGCTCTGCGACCTGTTCGCCGACGGTTTCGACGGCGGCGGCGATGACGTCGTCGCGCGCGCCGACGAGGAACTCGATGTGGCCGTTCTCGGCGTCGGCGCCGCGGGCGCGAACGCTGCCCTCGGGCACGGCGGCGGCTATCTCCGCGGCGAGTCCGCGCAGGTCCACGCCGTCGCCGCGGACGTGGAGTTCGTCCTCCGCGACGCCCAGAATCGTGTCGGCGTCGCCCTCGCGGCGGAGCGCGTCCAGGAGGACGGGAAGCGTCGGGAACTCCCGGCCGTGAGTGTACGCGTCGGCGTCGAGCATCGAGACGGTGGTACCGGCGACGGCGAGCTCCTCGACGTGCGGGCTGGCGGTGTCGAGCGACGTCTCCAACTTGTCCCTGAACTGGCCGCTGATGTGGCCCGCGAGGGCGTCCTCGCCCTCGCCCCAGAAGAGGTCCTCCAGGAGTTCGCGCTTGTCGTCGTAGGACTGGTAGTAGGCGGCGAGCGCGACAGCCTCGCGGACGGCCGCGGTGTCGGCGTCGTCGTAGCCGTGTGCGGCGGCGAGGTCCGCGTACGCCTTCGGCACCTCCTCCCAGTAGGAGAACGCGGGGAGGGGTTCGAGGTCGTCCCGCGCGTCGGGGTTCGTTCGGACCGCGGCGTGGGCGGCGAGCGCCGCCGTCGTGACGCCCGTCGTGACGAGCGAGCCGTCGGCCGCGTCGAGCGCCGCGTCGTCGGCCGTGCCAGTCGCGAGCACGACGCGCTCCGCGTCGTACGTCTCCAGCAGGCCGAGGCCGTCGACGGACTCCTCGGTGTGGCCGGCGTCGACGAGCACGAACAGCGGGTGTTTCTCGTCGTGTCGGGCCTCGGCGTCGAGCATCGACGTCACGTCGTCCGTGGCGGCGCCCACGTCGTAGAAGCGGTCCCGCATCGGGCGCCGCGTGACGTAGTGATACGCCGCGTCGCTGGCCTCGTGGGCCTCCTCGACGAGCGGGAGCACCGCGCGTTCGAGCGCCGCGCCGGCGACGTACCCATCCACAGTCGCGGTGTGGCGGATGACCACCGGGCGGGACTCGATGACCGCGCGGCGAAGCGTCGTGGCGAACGCGTCGAGTTCACCTTCGAGGGACTCGATTTCGGGCGTCGCGGCCAGCGGCTCCGTCTCCGGGGGCGCGGCCTCGGCGTCCACGGCGGCGTCGAGGCGGCGCTCGACGGCGTGCTTTGCCTCGCCTTCGAGGACGAAGACGGACTCCGATTCGAGTTGGAGGTCGCCGCGGTGGCGTTCGACCTCACCGATGACGGCGACGGCGTCGTCGACTTCGACCTCGGGGTAGGCGCGCTCGCCCGCTGCCTTGAACGCGGCCGCCTCGACGGTGCCCGTCTCGTCCCCGACCTCGAAGACGGTGGGGCCGCCCGTCTGGTGGACGCCGCGGACCTCGCCCTCGACGCGGACGCGCTCCTCGAAGTGTTCGGAGAGTTCGCCGGCGGGCACTCGCTCGGCGGGTTCGGGCTCCGCTTCGTTCTCTTCGTCCGCTTCGTTCTCTTCGTCCGCTTCGTTCTCTTCGTCCGCTTCGGGCTCGGACTCGGCGTCCGCTTCGGACTCAGGCTCGGATTCGGGCTCGGACTCCACGTCGGGCTCGGCCGCCGGTTCCGACGTCGCGTCGGACGCCTCGGCGCCGCGCTCCTCAGTTGCCGCCGTGCCGGCCCCGCTCCCGTTTCCCTCTTCAGCCTCCGTTTCCGTCTCCTCCTCGGGGAGGTACGTCGTGGGGTCCGCGTGGGGGTCGTGGACCAGCACGCCGCGGAAGCGGGACTCGTCCTGTCGGAGCGACCAGCCCAGGTCGATGTCGCCGTTGTCGTGAACGTCGGTGACCTGAACGAACACTTCTTCGCCGGCGTCCCAGTCGAGCGATTCGAGGCGGCGGTCCAGCTCCGAGCGGTGGAGCAGTCCCGTCACGCGGCCCGAATCCCCGATGTCGATGAACACGCCGAAGTCAGCGAAGCCGTCGACGGTGCCGGCGTAGTAGCGGCCTTCGACCAGTTGCGATGCGCTGTTCCCCTCGAATCGGAACGCGACGTCCTCCTCGTGGCTCGTACAGATGCGGCCGTCAGTCGACGTGCCGCAGATGATACACGTACCCATTAGGTGTAATGAACCACGGCAGTTTGAAACGACTGTCGATTCAGCCGAGCGCCGAGAGTGCCGAAAGCGCTCCGAACGCACCGCCGAACACGGCGGCCGCGACGGGCGCTCCCGCGAGCGACGCCCGCAGGGGCGACGTGTCGTGGACGACGGCGAGCCCGAGGATGAGTAAAACCGCGCTATAGAGCCCCGCGAACGCGCGCACCGCCGGAATCGGGACGCCCGAGAGCACACACGGCGCCGTGGCGTACGCGATGACCTGTACCGTCTCGCTCACGCCGGCGCGCTCGCGGACGAACGCCATCAGGAGAACAGTTTGAAACGCCGCGGCGAGGTGCAAGGAGAGCGGCGCGATGACGAGGACGAACGCCGCGAAGACGAACACTGCCGAGGGAAGCGGTTGGTCGAGGTAGACGGGCCGAACGGAGGGCACGAGCGCGAGTCGGGTGCCGACGGCGACGGCGACGGTGGCCATCGCGAACACGAGGCCGGGCGCCTGGTCGGCCGGCGCGACGGCCGTGCGGAAGAAGCGCCGCGGCCGGACCAGCACCTCGACCCACGCGCGAGCGAGCGCCGCCGGTCCGCGGTCCCGGCCGCCGCTCGTGGATTCGACCCACTGCGTCACGGGCGTCGCTTCGCGCCGGGGCGATATGTCGGTTGCGCTACGCGCCCCGGTTCTGCTCGCTCTCGAAGGAGTTCGGGTCGGGTTCGATGTTCGCGTACTGGACCGCGCGCTCACCGAGAACCTCGACCCGTTCCGCGAGGCTCTCGTCGTCGAACGCGCCGTCCGCGAACGCCGAGGAGGAACGCGGAACCGCCGCCTGATGCGGGAGGACCCAACAGCCGAGCGCGCGACACACCGAGCGGAGGTGTTCGAGCGCGCTCACGGGGAAGGAGCCACCGGAGACGGCGAGCAGTCCCACGGTCTTGTCCTCGAACTCGTCGAAGCCGCAGTAATCGAGCGCGTTCTTCAGGACGTTCGAGTAGGAGCCGTGGTACATCGGCGTGCCGAGCAGGACGGCGTCCGCGGCGCCGACGCGCTCGCGGAGGCGTTCGGCGTCGCCGGCGTCGCTCGCGTCGGGGTCGAACATCGGCAACTCGAACGCCCGGAGGTCGAGCAGTTCGCCGGTGCCGCCCGCCGATTCGACGCCCGAGAGCGCGCGCTCAAGCGCGATGCGCGTCTTGCTCGCGTCGCGGAGGCTCCCGCAGACGGCGACGACGTGGGGGCCGGTTTCGGTCATGGACCGACTTCCGTTGCCCCCGACAAACCGTTATCGGGTCCGCCCTAGATTCCGCGAACCGTCTCGATGACCCCCACGGATTCGAGGGTCATCCAGGCGAGGAACACGGCGTACAGCGCGAGGAACCCGTACGCCTCCACGTCTGTGAGTTCGAGTTCCGTGCGGGTGAAAACGATGAACACGAGCGTCGCGACGGCGAGAAACCCCATCGTCGGAATCGCCGCGAGGAAGTTGATGGTCGCTGACCCGGCCAGCAGAACGCCGACCGGGATGGCGACGAGCAGGTTGAACGTGTTGCTCCCGAGGACGTTCGTGAGGCTGGTGACGCTGTCCCCGGCGCGGGCGGCGCGGACGCTGACGAAGGTGTCCGGCAGACTCGTCGCGGCGGCGATGACCGTCAGCCCCCAGAGGAAACTCGGCGTGTCGAAGATGACGCCCAGCGAGAGCGCGGCCCGGACGATGCCCTCGACGCCGACGGCGATGACCAACAGTCCGACGACGAGCATCGCCCACTCCCGGCCGGGGCGCACGTCCGTCACAACCTCGGGGTCGTGGTCGCTCACGTCCTGTTGGTGGAGGAAGACGTAGATGGCGTACGTCGCCAACGGGAGGAGGGCCAGCGTCGGAGTCAGCAACGCGGCCCGATTCGTCCCGCCGGGCACGTACGTCGCCCCGAGGGCGAACACGACGAACAACACGAGGACGCTGATGACGTAGAACTGCGCGTCCTTGTGGACGATGTCGCGCGTCGACGCGAGCTCGTCGGTGGCCAGCGCCGAGACGGCGGGGATGACCAGCAGGTTGAAGATGGCGCTGCCGACGATGGCGCCGACGCCGAGCGAGAACTCGTCGTGGACCAGCGTGCTGATGACGACGGAGCTTATCTCCGGGAAACTCGACCCGACGGCGACGACGACGGCGCCGTGGACGGCGACCGGGAGCCCGTAGTGTTTGCTGAGTCGCTCCGCCGCGCCCTCGAACCGGGCGGCACCCCGCCAGATGACCACTGTGGCGACGACGACGAGTCCGAGGGAAGCGTACAGTCCCAGCATTACGAGTCCGTTGTCGGCACGGGGGAAAGATGGTTTGATTCGTGAGAAGCGTGGATAGTGTTCCCCTCAGTGTCGAACCGACGGTGTGATACGACGATGACTCGAACGACGAGCCGACCATCCCGATGGCTGTAACCGACCTCGTCGAGGAGTATCTGCTGGCGTGGGTGCTTCTCGCCGTCGGCATCGGCATCGCCGTACCCGAACTCGCGGCGGTGACCCGCGCATCGACGCTCATTCTGGCAGTGATGATCGGGAGCATCTCGCTGACGCTGTCGGTCGAGCAGTTCAGCCGGATTCGGACCCGGGAGTTGGGGGCAGTTCTCGTCGGACATGCCACGATGCCGTTTCTCGCGTTCGGCGTCGCGCGCGGACTCGGCCTATCGCCGGCACTGACGGTCGGGTTCGTCATTCTGGGTGCGGTGACGCCGGAGCTCGTGACGCCGGTGATGACCGAACTCGCCGGCGGGGACACGGCACTCTCGACGACTGCGCTGGTCGTCATTGGCGTCGGCAGCGTCGGGTTCCTCCCCGCCGTCGTCGCGCTCCTCGTCGGCGGCGTCGACGTCCCGACGACGCCGATAGTCGAACAATTAGTTGTCGCAGTCGTCGCACCCATGCTCGTCGCTCTCGGGGTACGAGCGTGGCACCCCGAACGTGTCGAGGAGTACGATGCCTACTATCCGGCCGTCTCGGCCGCGATGGTCGTTCTCATCATCGGCGGCGTCACGGCCGCGAACGCCGCGGTCATCCGGTCGAACGCATCGCTTCTGGCCGGCGTCGGCGCCGGGGTCGTTTCCCTGAACGCACTCGGGTACAGCGTCGGGTATCTCCTGAGCCGTGGGCGCGCCCGGCCGACGCGTGTCGCGTCCGTCCTCTCGGTCGGAATGCGCGACTTTGCGGTTGCGGCGGCGCTCGTGGTCGCGGCCGGCCTCCCGACGATAGCGTCACTGCCCGCGGTGGCGTTCGGCGTCGTCGAGATGGCGACGAGCGCCGGCCTCGCTCGGTGGCTCACACGGACGGAGTAACGGGGGTTCAACGTTCGATGTGCGGGGCCCTCCCGTCATCAAACGGCTACTGCGACCCCTACTCCTGAAGGCGAGCGACGGGCGCGTCGTCGGATTCGTCGACGCTAACCAGCCCGTCCGCCACTAAATCGGACAGTATCCCCCGGAGCCACTCCCGCCCGTACTCCCCCTCAGGAGAGTAGTCCACGCGAATACGATGGCCGAGGGTATCGAGGTCCATCTCCTCGTGTTCCCCGAGGAGTCGAATCACCCGGCCGCGGAACTGTCGCCTGCTCCCCTCGAAGCTGGACTGGGTATCCACGTCCGGCGCGTCGAAGTCACCGGTCTGGTAGGCGTGACACCACTCGCGCCACGGGCAGCCTTCCTCGTCGCAGCGCGGTGCCTTCTGACAGGCGACGCCACCCAACTCCATGACGGCGTTGTTCCAGACGCGGGGCTCGCCGTCGGGCATCAGCGCCCGTGCCGCCGTCTCGAAGGCCGAATCGTCGTCGGGGACGTCGAAGGCGCGGTACAGCACGCGCTCGACGTTCGTGTCCACGACGGCGTTCCCGTTGTTGAACGCGAAGGAGGCGACGGCGTTGGCAGTGTAGGGGCCGACGCCCATCAGGTTCTGTAGCTCCTCGGGGTCCTCGGGGAAGTCGCCGCCGTACATTTCGGTTACCTGCGTCGCCGCCTCGTGGAGGTACTTCGCGCGATTGTTGTAGCCCAGCGAGTGCGAGGACCAGAACGCGACCACCTCGCTTCGCTGTGCCGCGGCGAGCGACCCGGCGTCGGGCCAGCGTTCGAGGAACGCCTCCCACGCCGTCTCCACCCGGCCCAGTTGGGTCTGCTGGCTCATCACCTCCGAGACGAGAATCGCGTAGGGGTCCGCCGTGCGTCGCCACGGGAACGACCGGTGGTCGTCCTCGTACCACTCGACGAGCGACTCCCGGAGCGACTCTACGTCGTCGGGAAGCTGGGGCCCCTCGGCGTCTGCCATCGTTCTCACATGTGGAAGCGGGGATTTCCCGGTTGCGAATCCGACCGGGAGCGAAAGCGGCTTGCGGCCGAGCGCACCAGATGGGGCCATGAGCCTCGACGAACTCGAATCGGCCGTCGCGGACGCGAACGCCGACCTGAGTGGTTTCGAACAGCTGGACCGCGAGAGCCGGACGGAGCTCGCCCTGCTCGTCGCCGCCCTCGACACTGACGCCGAGGAACTGCTCCGGCGCGGCATCCACCTCCTGTTTCAGAGCACCGTCGACTCGGGGAAGATAGATTTCCACCTCAGAAGCGAGTACGACGTGACCTACGACGAGTATCTCTCGGGGATGACGTACGACGAGATGACCGGCACGCCGACGACCGAGGACGACGACAACAGACGCTACCAGTACTAGAGGTCGACGTACTCCGCTTCCCACTCGCGTCGCGCTTCGAGTTCGCGGCGGCCGCGCCGCGTGACCGTGTAGGAGTTGGTTCGCTGGTCGATTTCGCCCTTCTCGACGAGGCCCTTCTCGACGAGCGTATCGAGATTGGGGTAGAGACGGCCGTGGTGAATCTCCCCCTCGTAGTACTCCTCTAACTCCTCCTTGATGGCGAGTCCGTGAGGCGAGTCCAGACCGGCGACGACGTAGAGTAAGTCCCGCTGGAAGCCAGTGAGGTCGTACATCTTCGTACAATTATAATTCTGTTCCCCGCCAGTTAAACACTATGGGTTGCGTGCGCGGCGATACACCCCGAAGGAGTCAGTAGAATTGACAGAACTCAGTAGTACGGAGGTGCCCCTCAAAGAGAGAACGAAAAGGGAGCGGTCCCGGGAAAAACGGGACCGCTTCCGCCCTGAATTGGTCCCCGCTGACGCTTCGGCCCTCCAGACGAAGCGCCATTAGATGCGACGGACCACAGACTGTTAAACGTTTCCAAAGCGGGCGTTTGTGTCGGCCACCACGGCGGGACAACGGAGTGAAGTCGCCCGGCGTCCAAGCGTTCCGCATGGACGTGCGCGGCGAGCGGGAGTGCCGTGAGTGCGGGGCACAGTGGTCCTACTACGAGACGGGGTCGATCCGCTGTCCGACGTGTGACAGCGTGCGGAGCCGCGGCGTCGGAGAGCGAGCGCTTCACACGGACGCCGGCGTCGAGTTGGACCTCAGCGAGGTGCGCGAACGCGCCGCCGACGAGGACTACCGCGAGGCGGCCCGCCTCGCGCGGGACACCACCCGAACGTTCCTCGCCGGGCGGGGATTCATCAGCGGCGGCGAGCTCCGGCCGCTCGGGGAGACGTATCGCCGCGCGGCGGAACTGCGCTACGTCGCTGACGGGATAGAGCGACGCCTCCAGCTCGACGACGACGTGGTGGAACGATTCCTCGCGTTGCTCCGCGAGGAGGAAACGGGCGGTCCGCCGGCCGCGCTCCGGGGCGCGTACGGCCTTGCGGCGGCGGACGCCGCGGACGCCTACGCGAGCGAAATCAGGACGTGGCTCGAAGCGAATCAGCCCGACACCGACCCGACGGGGGCGCTCGAACGCCTCCGGGAACACGTCAGCAGGGCGGAGGCGCTCGACGGCGAGATAGCGCCCGAAACCGCCGAAAAGCTCGTCGCCGCCGCGCGCGACATCGGGCGGGCGTGCCGGGAGGACGACCCGACGGCGCTCGCTGCGGCCGAGGAGACGCTGACGGCGCTGGAAAAGGGGGAGTAGCGTATTGGGGCGTTACGGCAGGTCCACGTCGACGCCGGACTGGATGGCCGCCGCCTTCACCGTGTTGTAGAGGAGCATCGCGCGGGTCATCGGCCCGACGCCGCCCGGCACCGGCGTGATGTAGTCGGCCTTCGCTTCGGCGCTCTCGAACTCGACGTCACCGACGGCCTCGCCGTCGACGTGGTTGTAGCCCACGTCGATGACCGTCGTGCCCTCGGTGAGCATCGACCCGTCGACGAGCTCCGGCACGCCGGCGGCGGCGACGACGATGTCCGCCGCGCGCGTTTTCTCACCGAGGTCCTCGGTCCGGGAGTGACAGAGCGTGACGGTGGCGTTGCCGTCCTCGGCCTTGCGGACGAGCAGGTTGGCGAGGGGCTTACCAACGATGTTCGAGCGGCCGACGACGACGGCGTCCGCGCCCTCCGTCTCGACGCCGGCATCCTCCAAGAGCTTCTGAACGCCGTGGGGGGTACACGGACGGAACCGGGGGTAGCCCCGGACGAGACGGCCCACGTTCTCGGGGTGGAACCCGTCCACGTCCTTCTTCGGGTCGATGCGCTGGACGACCTCCTCGTAGTCGACGTGGTCCGCGACGGGGTGTTGGACTAAAATGCCGCTCACGTCGTCGCGGTCGTTGAGTTCCGAGACCTTCTCGTACAGTTCCGCGGCCGGCGCGTCGGGGTCCACGTCGACGTGGATGCCCTCGATGCCGACCTCCTCGCAGTCGCGCTGTTTCATCGAGACGTACGTCTCGCTCGCCGAGTCGTCGCTCATCAGTACGGTCGCGAGGCCCGGGCGGTGGCCCGCGTCAGCGAGCGTGTCGATGGCGCTCTGGAGGTCGGATTTCACGTCCGCGGCGACGGCGTTGCCGTCGATGTGTTCGGCCATACCGGAGGCTGGGCGGGGCGCCTTTTCAACGTCTCGAAAGTGTGTATCAGCCAGCGTTGAACGGCTCGACGTATCCACGAACGTGCTGTTTTCGTGACCTCTACTCGTAGAGGGGGTTCTCCTCGCAGAGCGCCTCGACTTCCTCGGAGACGGACTCGATGACGGCGGGGTCGTCCGGGGCGTCCACCACGTCAGCGATGGCCTCGCCCACGCGGACCATGTCCTCGGTGTCGAAGCCCCGCGTCGTGAGCGCGGGCGTGCCGGCGCGGATGCCCGAGGGGTTGAACGCCGAGCGGGTCTCGCCGGGAACGGTGTTCGCGTTCAGGATGACGCCCGCCCGCTCCAGTCCGTCCTCGACGTCCTTGCCGGGGGTGTCGGGGTGGGAGTCGCGCAGGTCGACGAGCACGAGGTGGTTGTCGGTGCCGCCCGAGACCAGCGAGAGGCCGCGGTCCGCGAGCGTGTCGCCCAGCGTCTTCGCGTTGGCGACCGTCTGCTCGGCGTACGCCTCGAACTCCGGTTGGAGCGCCTCCTCGAAGCCGACGGCCTTGCCCGCGATGTTGTGCATCAGCGGGCCGCCCTGCGAACCGGGGAACACGGCGGAGTCGACGTCGTCGGCGTACTCCTCGTCGCACATGATGATGCCGCCCCGGCCCGCGCGGATGGTCTTGTGCGTCGAACCGGTGACGAAGTCCGCGATACCAACGGGAGAGGGGTGGACGCCGGCGGCGACCAGGCCCGTGATGTGGGCGATGTCCGCGAGGTGGTAGGCGTCCGCCGCGTCGGCGGCCGCCTGGATGCGCTCCCAGTCCACGTCGCGGGGGTACGCGGAGAACCCGGAGACGACGATGTCCGGGTCGAACTCCTCGGCCTGCGCTTCGAGCGCCTCGTAGTCGAGGCGGCCCGTCGACGCGTCCACCTCGTAGTGTTCGACCTCGAACAGCTTGCCCGCGAAGTTCGCGGGGTGGCCGTGCGAGAGGTGGCCGCCGTGGGTGAGGTCCAAGGAGAGTATCTTGTCGCCGGGTTCGAGCACCGCGAGGTAGACGCCCATGTTCGCCTGCGTGCCCGCGTGGGGCTGGACGTTGACGTGCTCGGCGCCCCAGAGCTCCTTCGCGCGCTCAATGGCGAGCTCCTCAATGTCGTCGGCGTACTCACAGCCGGCGTAGTAGCGCTTGCCGGGGTAGCCCTCGGCGTACTTGTTCGTGAGCGCGGAGCTCTGGGCCTCCAGCACCGCCTCGGAGACGTGGTTCTCGCTGGCAATCATCGACAGCGTGGTGTTCTGGCGCTCGCGCTCACCGACCAGCGCGTCGGCCACAGCGGGGTCCTGCTCGCGGACACGTTCGTACATACCTGTTCGACGGTTGCCCCCCGACAAAACGCCACCGCTTGCCGACTGCGCGCCGGCGTGTTCCAGCGTACGACGAGCGCGATGTGATACGTCCCGAGCGCTCCCCAACGCAAACGGGGAGACCGGGTAGAAGCTCGCAGCGAGGGCGCGACGCGGATATTTAGTTGCGTCTAACACCAAAATTAAGGCACCCACAACCAAATAATATGGTAGCATGGGTTCGAACCTCCTGGGGGACAGGGTTGCCGACGTTCTCGCGGCGGTGTTCGACCGGAATCCGGCGTCGCTGCTGGTCGTGAACCCGTCCGCCCGCACCGTCGAGAGCGTCGTCCGGACCGCCGACGGGACCGAGACCACACCCACGATACGAATACTCGCGAACGACGCCCCGCTGAAACAGCTCGCCGGGGGGTTCAGCGCCGCGAGCGCCGCCGCCGACCTCGTGGCCGACGACGCGCTCGAACTCCGAACGGCGGCGGAACTTCCCTCGAACGCGTTGCTCGTCACCGAGGCGCGCGTCGTCTCGCTCGTCGCGGCGGGCGAGCGCATCGGCGGCGTCGCCACCGACGACGACGCCTTTCGCGACGCCGTCAGTGACGCCTACGAGTCCGACTGGGAGCGCGCCACGCCGTTCGAGCTTCGCACGCCGCCGCGCTCGACCGTCGACAGCACGCTCAGCGCCGCGCTGGGCGACGACGTGCGCGCGGACTTCGACGCGATGCTCGCGGCCGCGGATTCGAGTGACAAAGCCGGGCTGGACGAAGTGACGCTGAGCCTCCTCGCGGCCGCCAGCCACGACAAACTGCTGTACGACATCTCCCGGTGGGGCGAGGACGCGGGCGTGGCCTCGAAGGCGACGTTCTCGCGGACGAAGACCGAGTTAGAGGAGGCCGGCCTCATCACCACCGAGAAGGTCCCCATCGACGTTGGGCGTCCCCGACTCCGCCTGCTGCTCGCAGACGAGCAATTCGAAGACGCGTCCCCCGAGGGGATAGTCAGCGTCGCGCAGTCGGTGCTCGCCACGTCGTCGTAACGCCTTTCCCCGCGCGCGCTCGTCCCCCGGCATGCAGAGATTTCACACGGAGGGGCGGGCGTGAGCGGACGCACCGTCTCGCTCGCCGGGACCGGTCCCGCGGCTGAGGCCGTGCGGGCCGCGCTCGACGACGCCGACGCGGAACTCGTGGCGACGGAACCGGACGCGCTCGCTGACCCCGACCCCGAACTCGCCGTCGCTGTCGGCATCACCGGCGACGAGTCGCTGGTCGCCGCGAACGCCGCCGCGCGGGCGGCCGACTGCCCGCTGATTCTCGTCGAAATCGGCGGTCTGGGCGGACAGGCTCACGACGACGTGGGCGCGGCCGTCGTGGCGCTCGCCCCCGACGGCGCGTGCTACGACTGTCTCCGCCGCCGCGTCGAGCGCGCGCCGGGGACGCCGTCGGCCGACAAGTCCGACGTTCGCCTCGCCGGCGCGCACGCCGGGCGGCGCGCCGTCAGCGCGCTCGATGGCGAGTTCGAGTCAGGTGTATTCGAACTGCCGGGCGCGCGGCCCCGGACGCTGCTCCCCGACCCGGACTGCGCCTGCGCGCCCGCTCCCGATTCCCTGTCGCTTTCCTACCGCGAGCGGGGCGTGGACGCGGCAGCGGACGCCGCCGAGCGCGGCGTCGACAGGCGCGTCGGCGTCGTCGCCGCGGCGGGCGAACGCGACTCGTTTCCGGCGCCGTACTACCTCGCACAGCTCCGGGCGTCGCTCGGTGAGGGCGTCCCCGAGCAGGCCGCCGGCGTGGACGCCGACTGGGACGCCGCCTACGTGAAGGCGCTCGGGGAGGCGTACGAGCGCTACGCCGCCGCGCGGACGCGGGGGCCCGAGCGGACCGCCGAGGCGGAGGACCTCCCGAACGCCGTGCCCGTCGAGCGCTTCGTGCGCCCCGACGACGCGCCGGCCCCGCCGAGTGAACTGTCGTGGACGCCCGGCCTCGACTTACACGACGGGTCGGAGGCGTGGCTCCCCACCGAGTTCGTTCGGTTCCCGCCGGCCGACGAGCGCCTGCGACCGGCAATCACCACCGGTCTCGGACTCGGCTCGTCGACCGTCGACGCCGTGCGCTCCGGGCTCAGCGAGGTCGTCGAGCGCGACGCGACGATGCTCTCGTGGTACTCGACGTACGAGGCGCTCGGGCTGAGCGTGGAAACGGAGCGCTTCGACACCCTCCGGCGACGGGCGAACGCCGAGGACCTCTCCGTCCAGGCGCTGCTCGTTACCGGCGATGTGGACGTGCCCGTCGTCGCCGTCGCCGTCCACCGCGACGACTGGCCCGCCTTCGCCGTCGGGTCGGCCGCCGGGTTGAGCCCCGCGGGCGCCGCGGAGTCGGCGCTCTGCGAGGCGCTCCAGAACTGGATGGAGCTCCGCGCGCTCGGCCGCGACCGGGCGGGCGAGGCGGGCGGCGCGGTGGCGCGCTACGCCGACTTCCCGCGCGAGGTCCACGAGTTCGTCGCGCCCGAGACGACGGTTCCCGCCGCGGAGGTCGGACCGACGGACCCGCCGGCGGGCGAGGACGCGCTCGACGCGCTGCTCGAACGCGTGGCCGACGCGGGCCTCGATGCCTACGCCGCGCGGGTCACGACCCGGGACGTGGCCGCGATGGGCTTCGAAGCCGTTCGGGTGCTCGTGCCGGCGGCACAGCCGCTGTTCGTCTCCGACTCCTACTTCGGGGAGCGGGCGCGCGAGGTGCCGCGCGAACTCGGATTCCGGCCGCGACTGGACCGCCCGTTCCACCCGTATCCCTGAGTCGGGCTACTTCTTTTCGTCCGCGCCGCCGTCAGCCGTCCACACCGCGTCGAGGACGTAGCCGACGGGCACGAAGACCAGCACGAGGAGCGCACCCGCGAGTAGTTGGGTGAACGGGTCCGGCGGCGTCGCCAGCGCCGCGACGACGGCGGCGAGCGCGACGCTGACGGCGACCACGCGGCTCAGCCGCCGGACGTTCATAGCGCTTCGCGGGCGTTCTCGATGGCGGACTCCCGCTTGGCCGGGTAGGCCTCGACTTTCGCGCGCAGGGAGATGCCGTCACCGAGCTCCGCGGTGCCGTTCCGGTAGGCGGCCTGCTTGTCGAGATGGACGAAGAAGGAACAGTCCTCCGCGACGCGCTCCGGGAGTTCCGAACGGATTCGGTCGGTGTCCGGGGAGTTCCGGAGCGCGTCGAGGACGTAGCGCACGTCGTCGGCGCGCTCGACGCGCGCGGAGAGCACGAGGATGCGGTCGCCGTGGTGGCCCTCGGTGCGCTCGCGTTCGAGTTCGATGTCGTCGCCGCTGCCCGCGCCGTCCTCCGTCGGCAACAACGCGCGGAGGGCGTCCGCGACCCGCGCTTCGTCCTCGGTGGCATAACAGAACGCGCGCAGGTCGACGTAGTGGAAGGGGACGTTGCTCATTGGGGTCGTTTGGGCCGCCGGAAGGAAAAGCCTCGCTACTCCTCGTCGTCTTCGTCGTCTTCGTCGTCCTCGTCGTCGCCCTCGGGGGCGGCTTCGAGGTCCTCCTCGGGGATGCCGGCCTCCTGCCCGTCACCGAAGCTGATGACGTAGTTCTCGTCACCGAACATCGTCTCGACGACCTGCGTGATTTCGCCCGTCTCGCCGTCGTAGTCGCTGTGCTCGTCGTGGAGAACGACGCTGTCGCCTTTCTCGAAGCTCATGGATTCGAGTTGTCCCGGACCCGATAAAAACGGCGCGCTTTGGGTGCGGCGATGGGCGGCAAGCGACGACCGAACGCGGGCGCGAGGCGCTACTCCGGCCCGAACGAGCGACCCGCGCGGGACTCGGCGTCCGCGCGGCGCAACACCGCACGGGCGTTGCTCGCCTCGTAGCCGAACAGCACAGTGTCGGCGTGCTTCTCGGCCGCGTTGTACGCCCGGGTGAGCGCCTCAATCTCGGGTTCGACGGCGAACAGTTCCACCGCGAGGGGCGCGTCGAGTTCGTCCGCGAACCCCGAGGCGAGACTCTCCAGCCAGTACGTCGTGTCGTACGTCGTATCGTATAGGGGAACGACGTAGCCGTCCGGGGCGTCGAGCGCGGGGTCGACGCCCGAGTATCGACGGACGTGGCCGGGGTAGGGGTCCGGATGGAGCGTCACGAGGAGGTTCCCCGGAACTCGCTCGCGGGCCGCAGCGAGGAACTCGGTGACGACGGACGCGCGCCACGCGTCCCGGTCGTCGTACTCGCTCTCGGAGAACAGGCGCTCACAGCGCTCGCAGCGACAGAACCCGGGCCCCGGAAACCCGACCTCGTCGAGGCGCACGTCCTCGGAGACGGCGGCGGCGTCCCGAATCGTTTCGAGCAGCCCCTCGCGGTACGGCGGCGCGGTCGGACAGACGTGCCCGATTTCCAAATCGGGGTGGTCGGCCGTCGCCTCGCGTCCGTCGGCGTCGACGGCGAGGAGCTCCGGCGCCGTCTCGGCGGCCGCGGTGTCACCGAAACAGCTGATGAGACTCGTCGCCCCCGCGACCGGGTCCTCGACGCGCCCGGTCGTCGATTTCACTTCGTAGTGGACGCTGTCGAACTCGGCCCACGACAACTCCTCCGCGTTTCGGGTGACGACGCCGGCCATACCCTACCGGGGAGTTGCGAAAGGAAAACGGAGTCGGTTCGCGTTACGCTTCCTCGACGCCTTCGAGTTCGTCGTCGCCGGTGAGAACCTTGTACACGACGGCGATGAGCATCAGTGCGACCGCGACCTTGAACAGTTTCTTGAACATACCCCCTCTTCGGCGCCCGGCGGTAAATCAGTTAGGGAGCAATCCAGTCGGGGGAGTCGAGTCGGGAGCAATCGAATCGGAAGAACACTCGGAGCGGACCGACGCGAACGTACAGTCAGGGGATGTGGGCGGCGATGTTTTCCTCAAGGATGGTCTCGCAGTACGCACAGCGGACGCCGTTCCCCTCGCTCAACACGTCGAAGCGCGCGCGAATCGGCTCGTCCGCGTTCGTGATACAGCGGCTGTTCGGGCAGGCGAGCACGCCGGACACCTCCGTCGGGCGCTCGACGCGGTGTTTCTCGACCACTTCGTAGTCGCGGATGATGTTGATGGTGGCGTGGGGCGAGATGAGCGAGAGCACGTCGACCTCGTCTTGGGAGAGTTCGCGGCCCTCGACTTTCACGATGTCCTTCGCGCCGAATCGGTCGCTGGGGACGTTCATCCCGAGCGAGACGGTTTCGCCGCTCTCGCCGTCGATGCCCACGATGGAGAGCACGTTCAGCGCCTGCCCGGCGGTGAGGTGGTCGATGACGGTGCCGTTCCGAATCTTGCTGACTCGGAGCTGGTGGTCGGGGTCGGTGTCGTTCTCGCTCATAGCAGGAGGTCGAGCAGCGCCATCCGCACCGGGACGGCGTTGTGTGCCTGTTCGAAGTACGTCGCGTGCTCCGTCTCGTCCACGTCGGGCGCGATCTCGTCCACCCGGGGGAGCGGGTGCATCACGGTCAGGTCGTCCCGGGCGGCTTCCAAGGTTTCGGCGTCTATCTGATAGCGCCCGGCGACGCGCTGGTACTCGTTCTCGTCGGGGAAGCGCTCGCGCTGGATTCGGGTGACGTAGAGCACGTCCAACTCCCCGAGCACGTCGTCGACCTCCTCGTGTTCGTACACGTCGGCGTCGGCCGCCTGGAGGTCGTAGCGCACCGGGTCGGGGAGACGGAGGCTCTCGGGCGCGACGAAGTGCATCTCGGCGTCGAAGTTCGTCAGCGCGTAGGCGAGCGAGTGAACCGTCCGCCCGTACTTCAGGTCGCCCATCACGCCGATTTTCAGCCCGTCGAGGCCGGCGTTCTCGCGGATGGTGTACAAGTCGAGGAGCGTCTGGGTGGGGTGGTGTCCCGCGCCGTCGCCCGCGTTCAAAAGCGGCACGTCCACGAACTCGGCGGCCATCTTCGCGGCCCCCTGACTCGGGTGACGCAACACGAGCGCGTCGGCGTACCCCTCGACTACCCTGACCGTGTCCGCGAGGGACTCGCCTTTCTTCACACTCGACATCTCGACGGGGCCCATGTCGACCACGTCGCCGCCGAGGCGCTTGATGGCCGCCTCGAAGCTCATCTTCGTGCGCGTGCTCGGCTCGAAGAAACAGAGCGCGAGGAGTTTCCCGGCGTGGCGCTCCCGGAACGCCGCCGGGTCGTCCGCCACCTCGGCCGCGTGGTCCAGGACGGCCTCGATGTCCCCCCGGGAGAGTTGCTTGGTCGTGAGGAGATGGTCCTGCCGCATCGCTTGTAGTCGCGCCGCGGAGGGTCTTGAATCCCGCGGAGCACCGATTCCGACTGGTACGGGATGACACGCGTCACACGCTCCGCAGAATCGTCGCTTTTCGGACGGTTTAGGAACGCATAGAGGCATTCACGCCGATAGCAGCGGCCGAACAATTAAAACCGATTGAGTACGAAGGGTGGGTGTGTCGTCCCGGAAACTGTCGACGGGCGTCGGCGTCCTCGACCGCCAACTCAACGGCGGCCTCCCGGCGGGTAGCGTCGTCTCCTACGTCGCGCCCCCGGAGAGCCAGGCCGAACTCCTGCTCTTCGAGTTGACGCGGGCCCGGGACACCCTCTACGTGACCACCGATCGCACCGAGCAGGCGGTCCGGGACACCCTCGAAGCGGCGGGCATCAGCAGCGACGTGCGCGTCTCCTACGTCGCGGGCGACATGCCCCTGGAGAACGCGCGCGACGTGTTCCGGGACCTGGGCGAGGAGTCGAATCTCATCATCGACCCCGTCGACGTGCTGGAGAACGCCGACCGGACGCGCTACCGGAACTTCCTCAACAGCGTCCGCAACCACATGTACAACACCGGCAGCATCGCGATGCTCCACTGCCTGGACGGCAACCGCACGCCCGACCAGCGCGACACGACGCTCCACATGGCGGACGTGGTGCTCGACTTACAGATGCGCTACGACGGCTCCGATTTGGTGACCCACCTCGCCGTGCCCAAACTCCGGGGCGGCAAGGCGCTCGACGAGACGGTGAAACTACAGTTGAGCGACGAAGTGCGCATCGACACGAGCCGGGATATCGCCTGAGAAAGCCCTCGCGCG
>Ga0207719_100167_pt1 | contig 52254 bp, 62 predicted proteins | sample A23P1SouthBayCA_2_FD_187279 | JGI IMG/M metagenome (GOLD analysis project Ga0207719, IMG submission 187279) | Aerobic enrichment media microbial communities from Eden Landing Ponds, California, USA - A23 P3 (3) (SPAdes) | ecosystem: Environmental > Aquatic > Marine > Unclassified | place... | reverse complement strand
CATTTGAATGGCGTCGCTGTTACTATCTGGGTGACAGTAGGGGTTCATTCAGTAGCGCGAGTAGCGGTACATGGGTAAGGTAGCCTCTGACAACCCAATAGAAGTGTAATCCCCCCCAATTGGGCCGGTTCCTTGCCCTTCACAGACTGTATTGGCCAGTCATCGAGAACCGCACCGGAAGTATGAGCCTTTTATTACACGCCTAAATCACCAATCAATCCAGTGATTCGAGGATCGTTTTGAGTGCGTCGTGGGAATGACCAGAATCGTGTAGCTTCTTTGCTTTGTCTGATACCTCAGCAGGGATTCCATCCGAAGTAATAAAATCCTCAACGAGAGTGGCAATTTCTTGCTCATCTGAGGCCCATCCCTGCTCTGGTGGATTGTCGTCTGAAACCTGACTTCCAATCATGCTATCAATTCATGAAAGGCTGTCACCCATATCGTCATAAAACCCTTCCCTGATATGAATTCTAGCCGGTTCAACAGGCTGTATAGTTCCAATGGGTTCCGAATCCATTGCTAGTTCGAGTGCGAATATATCCAGAGACACAGCGGCCAGCTCCGGTCGCCCCACAGACCAATGTCACGAGCCATATCACAGAATTATTCGGTTGCTCTACTGGGCAGGGCAGTCAGTAATTTCTGTAGTCATCAATGGACTGCCCGATGTGAGTGTCCCCGCAAAGCCTACTCAAGCAATGTCTCATTGACGTTACCAGTTGCCTCAATTTCACTTTTGGATATTTGAAGCGCTTCCCGGATGTGATACAGTGTCTCATCGTCCTCAGCATGGTCGTAGGCAGCGGTCAAGTGATTGAGGACCGAATCGGGAATCGCATGCTTTCGTTCAGTATCGATGTCTGGCATGCCGGGAACAGAGGATTCTCTGAAGTAAAAAGTTATGAAAAGCACCATTACAGTTCATGATGTTCGATTGGAATTAGTACGCAGATTTTAGATAACCGATTGATGCGCTGCAGTGGGTCAAATAACGATGCGGCATCCAAATGACGATCGGTAATCACGGAGGGCCATTACCGGAACAGTTCATACGCAGAATCTCGACGACTACCGCGAGTAGACTCCAACCACCTTCGACCTTGTCGTTGAGTCAGATCGCCAGCCTAATTCACCGACAGACTGGGATGCACTGGACGGCACAGAAACCCAGACCTTCGGAACAACGCCTGATCCCGAGTTCGAGTCCAGCCCCGACGTGGCCGTCGATAGCTCGGTCGAGGCCAGACAGCACGATACACTGCCGAACCACAACGAGGAGAGTCAATACGGATTCACGGCGACGGCTCGGCGTGTCTATCATACATTTCGGGCGACAGTCCTTGCACCGGTTGCCCTGGTCCGCCACTACCTGCTTCCGATTCTCGCTTTCGCGATTGTCGTAGTCGTCGTGCTCTGGCTGTTGAGTTAATCCCGATAGATCGGGCAACGAAAAGCGACTGGTCATGTGCCTCAAGCAGTCATAGCAGGCAATCGAGGCTAAGTCTATTGAGCAGTCAGTTCTGTATCGATCATCACCGTATTTGTGGGTGAATGGACGACCATGATATCGACAGTCTCGCCAGTATCCACTGAACACGCGCCGTTAGTTATTCGAAACTCGAAGGATGACCCGGCAGCAAACGTGTTTGTCGTGTCTTCGTGGAGAACGCCTGCATCCCAAGATTGCCCCACCGTCCCCTCACTAAGCAGGTTCTGGTTACCCTGGAAATTCCCCTCATCGAACGGGAAATACGTCGACGTCGACGCGGTCCGCGTCGTTGGAGCAGGCAAATTGATGAGTCTAGTTGTTTTCTCACATGCCCTGACAACGATTTCCATTTCAGACACTGCAACGGAATCACCAGCGATATGTGTAAATCGGACGATTTGATCATCTGCACCGCTCCTATCGCCGATAAATTCTGCATTAGATTGTCCGACCACCGGGCCAGCATCGTTTAGATCATCAGTTACTCCTAGAGCAAAGACGGATATCGTCGCTCCAAGGATCACAACAATTGCTACCAGCAAAATGGTTGAAACGACTGGAGAGACAGCGCGCGGCGACTGTGGAATCTCCATACTATAGTCTCAGCTTGCTTCAACGGGAATAGCTACTGGAAGAGGGCAGAGAATTCCCAGATTCTCTATGACAGGCGGAGACTACAGGAGAGAAGGAAGCCTATTCGTAGTCGCTTACCCATTCAACAACCTCAGCGAAAGCAACGTTTGCTCTAACGTCGGTAATCTCCACAGTAACACGCTCCCCGACCTCGGTATCGGGAACAATCACTACAAACCCTCGCTCAACACGCGCGAGTCCGTCGCCCTGGTCGCCGAGATCCTCGATATCGACGGTACGTTGTTCGCCTTCCGTAACCGGCGGCCCCTGTGGCCCGCGGTCTTCCTGGGGCTCTGTCTCGTTCTGTTGAGATTCAGTGTCAGTCGGAAGTGAAAGTAGTGCGACGCGATACATTGCACCGGCCTGCAGAAACCCAGTCTGTAGTTCCTGTTTGGGCACTTCAATCACATAGGAGTCGTTGCGTTCTTCGACAGTGCCAGCAAACAAACACCGTAGTTGAGATGGAATATTCATTGGAAGTATCGTACGCAGTGTACGTATCCAGCAGCATTTGAGTCTATGGTCTGTGTCTACGCTGGTCCAGCGATCTCGTTGGAGACTCCGGGCGACGATTCTCATACCGGTTGCTCCGTTCCAGCAGTCCCTGCTTCCGATTCGCGCTTTCGCGACTGTCGCCGTCGCGCTCCAGTCACCGAACTGCCCCTCCCAGAACGGCCACCGCCTCTGAGAACTGTTGTAAGAGCCACGACAGCGACACACAGACTGACCAGCAACCGACTATCCCACAGCTGGGCTCACAGGAGCAGGTGTGGTACATAGTATTCCATAGCGCTATACACTAATTCTTCGATTAGTGGGTTTATACGCCTTGAGAACGGTATTCTAGATATGATTCAGCGGGTGTGGGAAACGGTCAAACAGTACCTTGACTCGGGTTCGGAGAACCACGCCGCAGTTGATGCGTGTTTAGAGTGTGGGGAACCATCGTTCCCTGGCGCTGGCCGTTGTGCTGATTGTTTAGACAACTAACGATACCGGTCCTGAGAGGCACTGTTCCTCACTGGTGACAGCAGCGCCAGCACCCGAGAGATGCAGTGTGACGTAGAGTTCCAGTATATACATTCATTCTGAAATCTGGCAAACACTTATCCTCGGCGCCAGTTGAGTCTTAGATGGAAGAAACACTGTCACACGCTCCTTCCATCCCCCGTTCCATGCCTGATGACACGCAAAGTCTCGGTCGCTGTCCAAACTGCGATGAGCGCATCACGACTGCGTGGGTGCTGGTTGAATACGAGCGAGACGATGGGACAGAAGGCATCTGGGCGGAATGTCCGACGTGTGAAGACGTCGTTGCGCCAGAGTAGTTCCAAGTCAACAGATTTGGGTCCTTCCCTCGAAGACGCTTCGGGAAGTGACTAACCAACAAGCAGAACAGTCTGTGCGTCGGTGTTGGTTAGCTCCAGAGGAGTGGTTTTGGAGAAGAACTCATTCTGACTGAGACTGATGGTTTGATCGTAAGAATCACTCCGGTTTAGCATAGCAGGCAGCGACTGTACCGCCGCCGTGTTCTGACCACTGCGCGGGTTTCACCAGAGTTCTCCCTCAAATCCGAAGTCGACGATGTTCGTCTGACGCAGTACTAAGTAGTTCGGACGGTTTTGATAGTTTGTATGGCCGAACCAACCAAAATAGCAGTCAGTAACCAGAAGGGAGGTGTTGGAAAGACAGTTGTCGCCATCAACGCCGCTGGGGCACTGAACGCCCGTGGCCGGGACATCCTCTTTGTCGATCTCGATCCACAGGGGAACGCGACAGAGAACCTCGGACTTCGCGACGCGTACGATAGCGAGCCACCATCACTGTTCGATATCCTTAGTGACTCCGAGCAGCGTGATCGTATCGGTGAGCTCGTTCGCGAGCACGAGGAGATGGCTGTCATCCCATCGAATATCGATATGACTGCTGTTGAGCCAGAGCTCACTCTGTCTCGGCGCTCCGGTGAGCAACTCGCACTCGCGCTTGAGCACATCGAAGACGAGTATGACTACATCATCATCGACTGTCCGCCCTTCCTCGGCAACCTCATGGACAACGCCATGTTTGCCGCACGGAACGTCCTCATTCCGGCGCTGGCAGAAGACACGAGCAAACGGGCCTTCGAGTTACTGTTTGACCACATCGACGCCCTCGAGCGCGACTACGAGATTACCATCCGCGAACGTGGGGTCGTCATCAATCGGATCGACGTCCGGAAGACACAGGCCCAGGAGATGATCGAGTGGATCGACAACGCCTTCGATGACACACCCTCGTGGGAGGTTCGCGAACGGGCCGCGATCCAGCGGGCACTCTCCAATGGGGCTTCGATTTTCGTCGAGGAACCGGACTGTGACCAGATCGAGGTCTTCGAGCAGATGGCTGCAAACCTCGACGAGCAGTTCGACTTCCAGGAGGTGACTGTATGAGCGACGAGCGCTCCGAGCGACTGCGACAGCGTCGGAAGCAATCACACGAACGAGCCCAAGACGTGAGTGAATCCGAGACGGACGAACCAGCCGAGACAGACAAATCATCCAAACCGTCCAAACCAGACAAACAGTCCGAAGCATCCGAACCGGACGAAACCGACGTCGATGACGGGTCGGTGAAGGAGGAGCAAGTCGGGACCTACATGTACCTACCCAAGTCCCAGAAGAAGGATCTCGAACGCCTCTACAACATCCTCAAAGCGGAGTACGAGTACGAATACGACGAGGAGTTCGAGAAGAATCGCGCCTTCTACCCGCTCGTCGTCAAATACGGTTTGGACAGTTTGGAGGGTTTGGACGCTTCGGAGATACGAGAGCGTTTGGATTCGCTATAGTAGCATACGGTTTATTCAGGTCAGGCTTGCAGCCGGAGGTAACCCCTGGGGTCAGTGGTCGAAGGCAACATCAGCGACGCCGTCGAAGCCACAGCCTGGACACGTGATCGACAGCCCGTCGACGGCCCCCACCGCACCGCCCTGGAGAATCCCGTGGCAGATTGATTTTGAACAGGATGGACATGTGACCGACTTGAGCGCAACGGGTTTCTGATGGCGCAGACAGTCCTTGCAGCCCGAATATGTGGGCCGGACGGTGTTGGAGCGGACAATCCGATACGAAGCCCCATGATTGCCGCCACCACAGGCTGGCTGTGCTTCACCGAACGCAGCTGCCTGTGGGTCCAGGAAATGAACCGGTCTGCGCCGCCGGTCACGACCACCCACGGAACTTGCTGGGTGAGTATCTCGATGTCGTGAACCTCAAACACCCGGCCGTCCTCGGTCCAGTCCTCGGTCGCAAGCACATGCAGCGATGCTGTGTAGCGGTCCGGATACGCGACTAGTTCCAAGCCGAACACCGACGCGCCACAGGGCAGTCGGCACACGCGCTTGGACTCACGAGCGTCGTTCGGGTCCTCAATGGACCGGTCGACGACATCCGTAACATCCCAGGTTCGTGAGTCGCCGTTGACGACGAGGACGTCACCCTCCTCGATGTTCTGGATCGTGTCGACAAGCGACGGCTCCACACCAGCGTCGACGGGCCCAGCTGTGTCGGTCGCGCCCATCAGTCATCACCGGGCACCGAATCGGGATGGGCGTTCCAGAGCCGGCGGGCAGGGCCGTTTTTTGATGGCGTTTCGTAGTCGATATCGTGGCGCTCCAGCACGCGATAGATTGAGCGCTTCGAGACGTTGTGTGCGGTGGCGAGGTCGACAACGGTGAAGCCAGCCTCGAGGGCCGCTTCGAGATACGGTGCCGAGGTATAGGCGTCTGGCGAGAATTCATCCAAGTCGAGCGCAGCGACGAGGTCGGCCTGGCACTCGAGCATCGTGGCCTGCGAATCGGGGTTAGTCATAGCCGTATATGTCAAGGTGACTAGCTACTGTTCCTAGAGTGTTTCGGGGAAATAGTGTGAGTGAGCACCAGCGAAATGGGGGAAGAAATGGCGACATCCATCTCCTTTCCCCTTCTGTTAACCCGCGCGTGCCGGGCGGAAGGGGGAGTCAGCAGCTCACCGCCGTTGTAACTTCGGTATGCGTGCAACCGTTACAGTCCCGTCCCCAGCGCCAGGCCTATCCAGTCGCTGTCTGACCGCAAATGCATCCGAGCCAGCCAGTGCTGTCAGCAACTCGTCGGTACCGAGCAGCGGCGGGTTTTCGACAGATTGGTTAGCAGGACTTCCGCTCCAGCCACATCAATCGTCTGTGCAAGCACCGGCATCGAAACAATACTTGTCACAACTAGAACGATTATCACAGAGACAGGGGTCGCCGGCCGGGCCCCCCTCCAATCGCGGGGGGTGTAGGTTCTGGTACCGGGCTACGCGCGCGTGCGACTGGCATCAGAGTTCTAACCAGTTCGGCGGTATCTCGGCTCACGCCCCCACCCCTCCTGTCCGCTCCGTTAAGTGTCTGGAAGCGAGTTAGACGGAAGCCGAGACACCCAGTTCGTCACCATACCCATCCCGCATTCGGACCCCCCGGTGATGGAGATTAAAGCGGTTGGTGAATCGTCACTGACAGTGGCGCTGTTTATCGCCAAGAATTGTAGTGCGGTGGCAGACCCACCCGGACAGTTCGATACCGAGCCCGTAGGTATCCAAACGAGACCCCATCCAAGATGGGACCTGCTCAAGTTGTTTTATTAATATGAACCGGCAGTGCATTTATATGAGTTGAAGATAATATTAGATGAACCATGGCGGATGTACAGCGGGAGCTTCTGTTACAACGCGGTCTGGACGAGAAAATCGCCATCCTCTCGAAGCGCCAGCGGCGGTTGGTTTTGTTGACGCTACAACACAACGAAGAGAAACAAGAGAGCGCTCTGCTGTTTCGTGGCGGGGATGAGACGGCGGACGGCGAGATACAGCTTGTCCATAACCACCTGCCGCGACTCGAGGCGGCTGGCTACATTGATTGGGATCAGGACACCGGCACGATCTCGAAAGGTCCGAACTACGACGAGATCAAGCCGTTACTCGATCTGATGGAAAACCATGCCGACGAGCTCCCGCCAGACTGGCCCTGACGAGAACAAAAGATGCGAAGCCGTCTGCTGCTTGTAATGTGCCGACGGGCCATTACAGACTGCTGCTATTGTTACATACCGCATAGGTAGTAGACCGCTCAACCAAAGGGTGGCCGCTGGGTAGATCATCTCGTGGAATTATAAGACGAACATGTAACTCTTTGGTCACTTCAACAAAGCCGTTTACTACCGAAGATGCACGAACCAAGCTACGCCGACTCTATCCTGTTCCGCTTACGGAGAACTAGCCAGAACAAGGTTGAAGTGCCGTGTTGAATAGCGGTGCTGGTCGGGACAGTCGAAATCGAAGTCGGCTCGTCAGGGGCTGTTGCCAGTGGTCTCAACATCAGTGTCGCTTTACCGTACCTTAAGGGGCGCTATTCAACAGAGCAGGTTGAAGCTACACTGAGTTACAGCGGTAGCGAGGTGGGGGTTGTATTGGCACAGCCCGAAACGCAGGTCATCGTCCCACGCGATGATGAACCTGCGCACCTCCCGATAATCGTGGATTCAACCCCCAGTGAAGGAACCCCGCAGCTTTAGCCGTGTGGGAGATGTCAGGTACTACCGGCTGTGGTCCGAATTTCGAAGCGTGCCCCGCCATCTGCACCGCTCGTAACTGAGACGCTCCACCCATGAGCATTTGCGATTTGCTCGACAATCGCTAGTCCGAATCCGGTCCCCGTCTCATCAGTCGTGTAGCCTCGGCTGAATACTTGGTCGCGTTTCTCTGGTGGGATACCGGAGCCGTCGTCTTCAACGTAAAATCCGCTACCAAAACCAAGCGGGCCCACGCGGACATGCACATCATCTCCCCCATGTTCAATGGCATTTCGAAAGAGGTTCGACAGCATCTGCATAAGTCGATCAGCATCAGCTTGAATGGGCATCGATTCGACAGATAATTTGGCGTTCGGTGCGTCTATTTGCCTCCAAGCGTCGGTTGCAACTGAATTGAGATCCTCTTCTGCTGGCTCTAAGACCAGTTGCCCTTGTTCAGCCATCGTTAACAGGTCATCAATGAGGTCTTCCATCCGACGCACGATACAATCGATACTGTCACACCGTTCCTGAATCGACTCTGGGTTGAGGTCACCACAGGCGGTTTCCGTAGCGTTTTCAAGCCGTTCAATTTCTGCGTTCAACAGCGTCAGTGGATTACGGAGGTCGTGTGCAACGGTTTGTCCGTACTGTTTGAGTCGCTCATTCTGTGCTTCAAGGTTCTGCTCGTATTCCTTGATATCAGAAATATCTCGATTTATGGCCACGAAACCCGTATTTTCGCCATCACCGTTTGTGAGCGGCGCGATAGTCTGGTCAATCACGTAGTGCTTACCATCTTTCCGTTCGTTGATGACTTCCCCGTGCCAAATTTCTCCCGACAGAATTGTCTCCCAGAGGTCCTGATAAAAGTCCTCGCTGTGTTCCCCTGATTTGAGAAGTATTGGTGTCTGTCCAACGACTTCAGGAGCGGAGTATCCACTCATCTCTTCAAAAGCTTCATTAACATATTCGATCGTTCCGTCACTATCGGTAATCAGGACACCGTGACCGGCATTTTCAACTGCGCTTCGGAATCGCTTCAGTTCCCTATTTCGCTCTTTCCGGTCACTGATATCACGGACTGTACTCACCAGATACGAATTGTCTCCGATGATTGTTTTCGAACCGATTATCTCCACCGGAATTTCTTTATCGGCATCAAGTCGACTAATTTGGGTATTGGATATCTGCCGTTCGCCCTCATCAAGTGACAACCAATACTCTTCAAACTGCTCACGATTTAGTTCGGGTATGTAAGCTGTTGTGTGGTGTTCTCCAAGGCTCGCTCGGTCAGTCCCCAATAATTCTGCCAGATAGCGATTGACGTATGTGGTGTATCCATCGTCGTTAATCGTCGCGATACCGATTCCGGCTTGATCGATTGCGCGTTTGAGGAAGGTAAGATTCTGTTCACGTTGCTTGCGATCAGAGATATCACGATTACACGCTACGAATCCGGTGAGGGATCCTTCCTCGTCAGTTATCGGTGCAATTGTTTGGTCGACCACGTACTGTTCGCCGTCTTTTCTTTCATTGATAACTTCACCTTGCCACACTTCATCTGAGAGGATAGTCTCCCACAGATCCTGGTAGAATTTCTGATCATGCTCACCAGATTGGAGTATTGACGGCGTTTGCCCGCTAACTTCGGCGGCGGTGTAGCCCGTTGTTGACTCGAATGCGTCGTTAACGTATTCGATAGTCCCGTCGGTGTCGCAAATCAAAACGGCGTGGCCAGCGTGTTCGACAGCACTTCTGAACCGTCGGAGACGCTGCTCCTGGTTCGTCTGTTCGGTACGATCCTGAACGATCCCATAGACAAACGGATCGCCATGTTCCTCTGTCCGGAACGCAGTAACTGACGCCCAGCCTTCCTCGCCATCAGCCGCCTCAAACCGGAGCGTCTCATTCTGGACGACTCCATCCCGATGGAGACGTCGCCGGACGGAGTCAAGAGCAGCGGGATTCGAAAAGAAATTCTCCACATTATGATTACAGACCTCGTCGATAGAGTTGGCGTTGAACAATTCGGTGATTCCCTCGTTAGCGTCAAAGATTGTGCCATCCAGACCTGCTCGATACACGCCAATTGGGAGGTGTTCAATGATACGCTTATATTGATTGAGCTGTTTCTCTACGTCTATCTGATGTATTGCGTGGGCTACGGTATCTCCCAGTTTTGTCAGCAGAGTCTGCTCTTGCTCGTCGAAGGCGTGGGTTCGGTCTGCGTAAACGTTCAAAATGCCATACAGCGTCCCCTCGTGTTCGATTGGGACAGCCGCACTTGACCGGTACCCGCGTTCGAGTGCATCTTCTTGCCATGTGTTATATGCAGTGTCTTCTGGGATATTCGACATCACCGCAATATCGCGGGTACGATGGGCGGTGGCAGTGGGGCCGCTAGCGGCCGATCCATTCGTGGGAATCTCTATCCCGTCAAGATATCCGTCTTCCACACCAGCACGCGTTCGGGGTTCAATATGTTGTGTTTCGGGATCGTTTTCGCCGATCCACGCCAAGCGGTACGGATCAGAGTCACTGAGCACCTCACAAACATGCCGTTCGATTTCAGATCGTGAGTCAGCCTCGATAATCGCCTGGTTGACCTCACAGAGCACGCGGAAGATACGGTCGAGATTCATCGCGTGGTGTGTGATTTTGTACTGCTGGACCGCGTTTGTTATCCGGTTTGACAGCAGTTCATACTGCTCAGTTCCAGTCTGTTTCTGCAGGTAGTCAGTAACGCCAGCTGAGATCGCCTCACTGGCAATCTCTTCATTGCCCTGTCCAGTAAAGAGGATAAATGGAAGGTCTGGGTACTCAGCTCGGACGGCTTCGAGAAACTCGAGACCGTTCATGCCGGGCATGTCGTAATCTGAAACAACACAATCCACCTCGTTTTCGCTGAGATATTCGAGGGCCGTGCTTGGCCGTTCGGCCGTCCCAACAGTAAATGCACTATCACGTTCCAGAAATGATGCTGTCATATCACCGAGGTGTGGGTTATCATCGATGTGAAGAACATGAATTGACTGAAGAGGAACTTGCATACTAGAAACGGTATCTAATATATTATTATTATACTATCGAATTCCCAGAAGCTAAGAATAGACTATAGTATACTACCATCTACTAACCATTGGGAAGTCATGATGGAAGACAGTACTCAGTCTTTCGATGGAGACACTCAAGAAAAAAACACATCTGAACTTGAATATATTCTTGATCCAAATTCTGAATCTGCGAGGCATCTTAAATCTGCAATCGATAAGAAGTGGGACTAAGGCCGCTTCAGCATTAAGTTGCTGATTTGCGTTATGATGAGAGATAGGGCTGAAGTCGTTGGAGAATATCAAAAGGTCATCCGTCTGTGTGAGCTGAACAGTGGACTCGGTTCCAGTATCACCTGTCGAATATGTAAGAATAGCACCAGATTTATCGAGAATCCAACTCACGAGCCAGAGGCCTATTCCAGTTCCGTGATTGAGTGGAGTCACCTCAGCCTGATTAACAGCTATGAGTTCTTGCTCGGGGATACCAGGCCCATTATTACTGATAATGACCTTAGTGGAGGCTTCGTCAGTTCTAAGTTGAACATCCACGGTCGGCTTTTCTGAGTCATTATGTCTTGCCGCATTATCTATCAGGTTTTTAAAAGCCAGCGTTATTTCGGGGATCACTTCCAGTTTACACCTATCCGAGCGAGGACTCGCTGGAAGTCCTCGCTCGGATTGTCTTCGACAACGAGTTTGCGACCGCTGGCGCGAAAGCCTACCAACTCGCCCGCGGTGACGACGTAGATGTCGGAGCCGAGTCACGGAATCCGCTGGCGAGAGCACTGTTGTACCATCTTCGTGGACTTGACGCGGACGCGGTCGACGATCAGTTCAACCGCGTCCGCGATGCTGTACTCAACGAAGCAGCCCGCAACCGGCTGTTCACACGACCCGTCGACGTTGCGATGGACGTTCACGACTGGCTGTACTATGGCGACAGCGAAACACCGCAGGTCGCTCGGACTGATCCCGACCAAGGAACCGACTGTGCCTACAAGTTCGCCACCATCTGTATCGTTGACCCAAGCGTCCGATTCACGCTTGGCTGGGTAGCGCTGGACGGCGATGATACCGACGAGTTGGCGGAGGCGATGCGGCATCCGGGCTGTAACGCCCATGACTCGACTTCTTTCGCACATGGACCAGTCAACAGAACGTGCTCTGTGGCACGAAATCCTTGTCGGTCTCTTGCGCCCCATATCTTGTTTCACGCTCTCATGGAGTAGCAGCGTTTCCATCGAGTCAACAGAGCAGTCGTCAGCTATTTTTCTCCGAGCCTTTGGGCGGGTCTGTTTGCGGCAGGTGCATTGTGACAATTGACCCCCGTGGTGAGTTTGCGGAGAATTCGAGTGACCCGCCGGCACGGGTGACAATCCAGTTGACTGCCCAGAGTCCCACCCCAGTCATATGTTGAATTTTTGAACGTTCTCGCTGACCGGTCAGAACTTCATACTCACCCGGCGGAATGCCGGGACCGTTATCAGCCACCCGGATATCAACGTTCTTGTTATCTAAGCTTTCGATCACACTCACGTCTACTTCAGGTGTCTGTGCATCGTTGTGTTCGATAGCATTCTGAATGAGTTCTCTGAGTGCGATATCGAACGCATCAGTGCCTCGGACCCACAGGTCGCTGGCCACAGGCGCTGAGAACTCACAGTGGTTATATTCCTCACGCATCTCACCCAAGACCTGCTCAATCCGAGATGCTGGGTTCACGGGGTGGTGCTCACCATCTCCCGCAATGTGCTGTTCAATCTCGTAGATACTTTCGCTCGTTTCAAGCAAATCTTTGGCTGAGTCTTCGATTCGTGTGGCTAATTCCATGTCGTTGTCTGTCTCGACTGTCTCTGCTAAGGTTTGGGCGCAGCCTTGGACGGCCGTCAGCCTATTGCGGATGTTATGGCGCATGACCCGCGAGAGTACTTGGAGTCGCTCGCGGCGTTGTTTCTGGTCAGTCACATCGATATAGAAGGCGTATTCAAGATTCTCAACGTTCGGACTATCGACCGGCGCTGACACGCGGATAAACTCGCGTTGTCCAAATTGCGTTTCTAGCGTGACTTCAGCTTCGGAGAGTTCGCTTTCCGTACTGGTCTCAATGTTTTCAACGATACCACGTTCTTCGATAGGACGGGGTTCTTCACCCTCTGGGGTGAGAACCCGTTCGAAATGCTGGTCTCCAAGATCGGCTGCCGTGTACTCAAAGAGGTTCTCGAACGCTGTATTCACGTTGACAACGCGCATGCCATCGTCTGTGATCCGGACGGCCACGACCGGTGATGGGACGTTTTCGAAGAGTGCTGCGAATCGGTCGCGCTCAATCTCTATGTCGTTGATGCGTGATTGGAGATACGTCTCGACGGCCACCTGCATATCGAGATTGAGTATCTTCAATAGAGAATGGAGGTCATCAAGCCTGTCTTCGACATCTTCGTAGATTCGTCTGGAGAGGCGCGTTGGATCGATATCAAGCTCGGAATCGATTCCACATTCGCGGGCGAGAGTTGTTTCGACAGTTGTCGTCAGTTGGCTGTGGAGTTGGTCAGCAATAATATCCAGTAACAGGGTGTAGTAGACGTTATACTGGCCGATGTAATGTTTTATCGGCATGTCAAGCAACTCGTGAAGTTTGCCGATCCGCGCACGATTCCGGAAGTACGATTTGTCGTACTGACCAGACGAAAGCGTCATAAGGTACGCTTTCTGCATTCCTTTCAGATCATCAACACTTTTTGGTGAGCGGTTGATAACAGCTGTCGTTTCCTCATAGTTCATCAAGTGGTCATAGAACCCGTCTGCAATATCGTCAACATGGTCGCTGAAGATTTCAGTATATTCTGAGAGATGATGCTCGTCTTCGGTATCGAACTCAACAAATCCTTTCCGCCAAGCGATTTCCTCTTCGTCAATCCCGAGATCTTCCATGAGCTCGTCTGCATCGATATACTCGCCGAGTTGGCTCTCACCGAATGCGGCTTGATCCTCATTCATGTCTCTGACCCTCCGATTACCTCTTCTTTGATTCCGTAGAACTCGAAGCGTGCACCGCCATCTCGACCGTCAGTGATCGTAACCTGCCAGTCATGGGCGTCGGCGATCTGATGAACAATAGCCAGCCCAAAGCCCGTCCCCTCTTCGGAGGTAGTGAACCCGGATTTGAACACCTCGTCCCGGTCCTCTTCGGGGATGCCCGGCCCGTCGTCCTTAATGTAAAACCCGTTCCCGTCGTCAAGGACATCGACACGGGTGGTCGGGTCTTTGCACGCGTGTTCGCGGGCGTTTCGGAAGAGGTTCTCCATGAGTCGTGTGACCCGCGACTTGTCCATCAGTAGTGACGCATCGGCGGCGATGTTGAGGTCCATCCCACGGGTGTCGACGTGGTCCCACGCGTCCGATGCAACCGCTTCAAGCGAGGCGGGTTCGGGGTCGAGAACACTCTTGCCGTGCTTTGCCAGCGCGAACAGTTCGTCGATGAGCGTCTTCATTCGATCGATTACGGCCTGGATTTCGGTATGTACTTCCGTCGGGTCCTCGGCGTTCCGTGCCTTGTCCAATCGGCCTTGTACGACAGTCAGTGGATTTCGGAGTTCGTGAGTGACGGCATGGCCAGCATTCTCGATAGCCGCATAGATGTTTTGCAGGCGTTGTTCTTTGCGGGCGGCAGTAACGCAGTTGTCTATGCGTGTTGCCAGCCGTTCGTGGCGCGTCTCGCCGGTGCCTTTTTTGAGATAATCGTCGGCACCGAGTCGGATCGCCTCGCTGGCAACCTCTTCCGACCCTTCGCCGGCAAACATCACGAATGGAAGATCCGGAGCAGCTTCTCTGACTGCCTGCAGAAACTCCAGTCCGTCCATGACGGGCATCGCATAGTCACTGACTACGCAACTGACAGACTGCTCGCCGTCAAGTATCTCAAGCGCGCGCTCAGGGTCAGTTTCGGGCGGCACTTTGAGCCCGTGTTCGGTTTCGAGGTACTCGGCGATCGAGGCCGCGAAGTCACTGTCGTCGCCAACGAGTAACACCGTTGTCGTGATATCTTCGTAGGAAGGAATTAGATCCACTATTCCGGGCTGTCCATGCTTTGTAAGCTGTTTCGACATTGATATTCGATCTTCTATGTCAGTTGTCTGTCCACCCTGTGTTTGGTCCGGCTGGGAGTGACGGCTGTCTGCTATCGCTCTACACACCATGTCTGTCATCGCCGTCAGTGGTCAGGCGATCGACAGTCTGGCTGATGTCGATGACCTTGTTTGCCTGTTGTTCGTTGGCGGCAGCGATACTCTCAATTTCGTCGGCGACTTGGTCAGCCTGGTCGACGAGCTCGTCGATCATGTTGGTGATGCGTTCGGCTGAAACTGCTTGGTCGTCGGTCGCCTCTGATACCTCTTGAATGCCCTGGGAAGCCTCTTCGACCGCAACTGCAATCTCTCGGAGGTTTGCAACCGTATTTTCGACTGCATCTTTTCCTTGGTAGACCTCCTCCGTCGTTTCTTCGAGGTTCTGGACGGTCTCTTTGACGTCATCTTTGATCGCCGCCACCATCTGTTCGATGTCGGCGGCGTGGTTCTGTGACTCCTCGGCTAAGGATTTCACTTCATTGGCGACGACGGCGAACCCGTCGCCGGCTTCGCCGGCGCGGGCGGCCTCAATCGAGGCGTTGAGCGCCAACATGTTCGTCTGCTCGGCGATGCCATTGATCACCTCCACGACTTCGTCGATTTCGTCAATGCGGTTTTCGAGGCGTGCGACATCGTCGGCAACGTCACAGGCCGTGTCGTCGATGCGCTCCATGGTATCGATTGCTTCTTCAGCGGCCTCGCGGCCATCAGCGGCGAGGCTGGCGCCCCGCTCGCTGGTCTGGGCAACCTCGTCTGCCGTGGAGGCGATTTCCTCAACGGTCGCCGAAAGATCAGCGACCTCACTCGAAACTTCTTGTGTCGCTTCGGCCTGTGAGCGAGCGACAGAGCTGATTTCCTCAGTACTGGAAGCAATATCTTCGGCGGTCTGTTCAGCTTCAGTGACTGCAGTATCGACTTCGTCAGCGACTTCCTGTTGGCGCTGGAGTTGGGTTTCGAGGTCCTGACTGTAGGAGTGGATATACGTGTCAGTGACAGCCTGCATATCGAGGTTGATAATCCGAAGGATGGCGAGAATATCCCGAATCGAATCGTCAACCTCGTCTTCGATAGCCATTTCGAGGGATTCCCGCGTCATTCCGTCGACCGATTTCGGGTCGTCGTTACCGTCTTCGGCTATAGGGCTGTCGTCACTGGCTATCACATCGCCACCGGTAAGCGAAGTCGTGAGTCTGTCGACCAGTGCATTAGTGAGTCGATCGCCGATAAGCGGAAGAATCAGGTCGTAGTAGACCCCGTACTGTCCGATGTAGTGTTTCATCGGCATGTCGAGGATGTCGTGCAACTTGCCGATCCGAGCTCGGTCACGGAAATATTCCAGCCCATACTCGCCTTGAACGAGTGTAACGAGATAGGCCGATTGCGTGCGTTTTAATTGCGAAACGCTCTTCGATGAACGGCCAATAACTTCAGTCGTGTCGTCGGAGGCAGTCAGATTCTCGTAGAAATCCTCCGCAACCTGCTCGGCATGGGCTGAAAAAAGATCCTGATAGGATTCTAAGCGACGAACGTCTTCGTCATTGAACCCAATAAAATCTTTTCGCCAGTCAATTTCGGCCCTGTCGAGCCCAATCTCTTGGACCAACTCATTACCGTCAACCTGTTCATTCAGTCCACCGCGTCCAAAGTCATCTCGACCAAACTGTCCGTCTCTGGCCATTGCTATCGAGTGGATCTAAAGGCCTAATAAGATCGGGATAAGATTATTGAACTTCAAAAATAGGGTTAACGTTTTTATATCCAATTACTACGATAATTAATCGCATGAGTTCATCCGAGACGTCGGGCCCAACCGTCACAGGGTTTGACTTTCAGACAGTGCTGGATACTTTCAATTTGCCATCGTTTGCACTCAATGCCCAAGGAACGGTCATCGCATGGGACGAGCAGATTGCGGATCTACTTGGCGTTCCCGCCCAGCAAGTGCTGGGCGAACAGGGCCTCGGCCATCAACTCTACGAGGACCAAACACGGCAGACGCTGGCTGAAAAGGTGGTCGAACACCCGCACGATGCACACGTGACGTTTGATGGTATCGACCTCGCGGACGAGGAGTATGCACTTCTTAGTGCGGGCACTGACAACAACGTCTACGAGGACAAGAGTACGCTCCGGGGACGGGATATTTGGTTTATCGCTGCGCCAGTGTTCAAGGGTGACGAGCTTACCGGTGTCATCGAAATCGTTCAGGATATCGCTGACTCGGCCCGCCATCAGCGGGAGCTCGAAGACCTTTTCGACGAAACGATTGCAACGATGGAGGCGTTCGAAGAGGGCAACTTCGAGACGACTGTTGATTTTGACACGAACGATACCATCCTTGGCGAGGATTTTCTACGCATCACCGACAGTCTCGAACAGATGGGGACTCACATTAGAGAGATGATTGAGGAGGTCGAAGCGGATATCGACGAACTCGGAGAAGCCGCCGACAATGTCAGTCGGCACTCCGAGCAGATCAACGACATAGCGACTGAACAGGCCTCCGACATGGAAACTATCTCAGCAGAAGTGGGCAACCTCAGTGCGACTGTTGAGGAAATCGCCTCGACGGCCGACGAGGTCGAAGAAACGAGCGAGAGAGCCAACCAACTGGCGACTGAAGGCAGTGAATCCGCCGAGGAAGCAATGGGTGTTATGGAAGGGATCGGAGAGTCTACTCATGCGGTTGCTGACGATGTGGATACGCTCCAAAAACGGATGGCGGAAATCGACGAGGTCGTGGAGGTGATCAATGGCATCGCCGAGCAGACGAACATGTTGGCGCTCAATGCCTCGATTGAGGCCGCCCGCGCCGGCGAGGCCGGCGACGGGTTCGCCGTCGTCGCCAATGAGGTGAAATCCTTAGCCGAGGAGTCACAGAACCACGCCGCCGACATCGAACAGATGGTGGAGAATATCCGTACTGAGACGGAGGAGACAGTCCAGAACCTTCAGGAGACGACAGACCGGGTCGACAACGGTATCGCCCAGGTCGAGGAAGCGATGATGCGGTTTGAAGAAATCGTCGATGCTATCGGAGAGGCTAATCACGGGATTACACAGGTTGCTGACGCAACTGATGACCAGGCTGCCAGTGCCGAAGAGATCGCCAGCATGGTTGACGAAGCCGTCGACAAGGCCGAGACCGTCTCTGAGGAAGTCGACGCCATCGTCGCCGACACCGAAGAGCAGGCCACGATGGTAGCGGAAATCAACGAATCCATCACTCGTCTCACCAGCGGTCGATGACGTCATCTCGATGCGTGAGACCTCATCCGGTCGAGTGGCTGCAGAAGGCCTATTTCAGTGACAGTGCGTGGTTCGAATAATACATTTCTTACATGCGACCGTCGCCGGAGAGTGGCTTGCTACTACTGAGCGGGAACTGTTCCGGAAACCCGGTATAGACGCGCTCAAACACGCTGTTCGAGCGAGACTGTGAAATTAACAATGTGCTACACAAGAGCGCGAATTTTTTCAGCCACTCTTGACACTGCTGTCACGACCCGTTCAGGAGGTAACTAATAGGGATATCGCTGTTTTCACTCGCTGGGAAGCTATTGATATGTATTTGTAGAAAAATGCGTAACATGCACATGTGACATCACATCTCAAAAGTGACGCGATACGATCAGCCGAATGGGTTCATGACCATCTGGACCGGTTCCAGACCGACAATCCCGACTACCGGCTTGTTGAAGTCGATATGGACCCCGATGTGTATGACAAGTGTCACATACCCGGGGCTGTACAAATCAACTGGGAAGAAGATATCATCGATGGGCTTGGTGGAAACGTCATTGGACAAAATGAGGCCGAATCATTGCTCGGCGACCTAGGAATCACACGGGACACCACAGTCGTCGTCTATGGCGACCAGGCGAACTGGTTCGCTGGTCATGCCTACTGGGTTCTCAAATACTACCAGCACGAGAATATCCAGTTACTGGATGGGGGTCGCCGGTACTGGAAACTTGAAAACTATGAACAGACACAAGACGAGCCCGAGTACTCATCCCGCGAATATGAGATTGAGGGGACTAACGAAGAAATTCGCGGATACAAGGATGATATCATGGATAGTCTGGACGAAGACAGATCGATGATCGACGTGCGAAACCCACAAGAATACCGTGGTGAAAAGCCACCAGCGGAGATTCCGAACACCACTGATCGGGAAGGACACATTCCAACCGCGGACAATATTCCATGGGGCAACGCGGTCAACGCTGATGGCACATTCAAGTCCGAGCCGGAACTTCGAGAAATCTACGGGGACTATATCGACACGGACAGTTCCACGGTCGCATATTGCCGTATCGGGGAGCGGTCATCGATTACGTGGTTCGTGCTTTCGGAACTCCTCGGTGCCGATGCTGTCAACTATGACGGGTCGTGGACGGAATGGGCTGCTGACGAAGCGGCACCAGTAGAGAAGGCGAATGCGCCTGCGATCACGGAGGGTGACTCTTAATGACACTCACAACGGATGAGTCGAACGGCACCGTACGCGGTGAGATGGTTCAAGTTTGCATCGACGGGGTGATGTCTGTGTATCAGAGCCGGATGCGGGATATGCTCGATGATGAAGATATTGAGAAACCCGATCCACAGCCGGACGAGTGGTATCCGCTCACAAAGTTCCTCCACGTGTTGACTGCTGTCGAACAGAACACCGGAGAGAGCGCACTGGCTAAAATAGGCGAATCGACACCGCGATTTCTCAATTGGCCAGCAACGATTGACTCGCCACATGATGGATTGTGCCAACTCACCGAAATGTATGAAGCCGAACATCGCCAGGCAACTGGCGAGTACACGTACGAAAAAGTAGGGGAAGAGCAAGTCAAGATAACCTCGACAACACCTTATCCGACCCAATGGGAGAAGGGCTTCCTCAAAGGAACAACCCAGCACTTCGGAGCTGAATACGCTCACGTTGATATTGCTGAGGACGGTACAAAGACTGTTTTTGAAGTCAGGTGGTAGCGTCTACGCTTGACAGCTGTTGTGATATATTTCTCTATCGAATATTTGTCGACTAGAGTCGGATAGTATACCTAGATACGTGATACAGATACGCGAACCGGCTGCGCGCTCCAGAAACCGACTACCGATACGCGATGCAAAAAGAGCCGATCAGAATGTAGGGCTTGTGCGACCGTGGTAGTTCTCGGAGTAGAGGAAGGCTGTCAGCTTTAGTTCCACCGCAATAGAATGCTCCAAAATAAAACGATGAAGGACGGATACGTTTTTACCGAACCAGGGACACCCCGTCACGATATATACTGATCAAGTGCCTTATCCAGCGACTGACCAATGTAGGCGCGACGCTCACGGAGGAGTCCGTCCGCACACAGGTGGCTACAGAAGCCGATGAGGAACGATCTCGCAAACACATCCGAAACGAGTAGCGGGTACGGCCTCTCGCAGCAGCAAGAAGTGTAACGCCGGCGCCGTAGAAGCCTATGAAGACGACAACGCCGGTTGGAATCTGATGACAGAGTCCCCTGTGGTCCATTTTTTTGCAAGAGTTCTGGAAGCAATAGGTGCGTCCCACACCCTAATAACAGGGGAAGTACCAGTTTCAGTTTCACTCCGGACGGAATACACTCTAGTTTGTGTCCACCGACAAGCCATATATGGGCGAATCAATCCCGCTCGGGCGAGCGTGTGGCTCATGCGGGGGGCAGGTCGTTCTCTCAGTTGAGACCGAGCGAAGCGAGTATACTGATGATCTCGCCGGATTGCTGAACGCGAACATTGGCGAGAGCGTCGTTGTTCGAGTCGAATGTGACTGCCCGACGCCACGAAAAGTCGCATTGGAAGGAGCGAGTTTTGCATACCAGTCATTGTGAACGCGGAGAGTCCGTGACAAGATAGCAGTCATTTGGTCAGTACAGGTTACAAACTTACCGCGCTCAGCAACTACTTCTCAAAAGTCTATTAGAATCGTCGTGCAAGATATAGAGAGTGTGGCCATCACAATAGATTGAGTTGTTCCAATTGCTTTCTGCTGAACATTCTGCTCAGTAGGTCTGCGCACATAACAGCTGAAGTCGTACAAATAGACATTTTCGAGATTACTCACAGGGACTTAACTTTCGACATCTCAGCCTGTGCTTGAAAAAAGCTTAGCCTATCTACTTTTTTCGATGATGCGGATGGTGAACGCGCTTCCTACTGGTTTAATTGATTAATCTTTATCGCATAATCAGTAATCATCTGGTGATTATAGGGACATAAATATCAGCAATATATAAATTCACTTGAGTTAATATTATGTACTATCCCATATACGTTATAGCCGCAACGGCATAAGGAGAGTGCCGTTGGTGGGAGAGTTGTCTCATATCGAACTGCACGGTATTGGTCAAGAATCGATAGGGCCAAAATCAGACAATGGCAGATACAAACAGGGTAGACAGGCGAACAGTTCTCAAAGCAATCGGTGGAGCCACCGCACTCGGTATTGTTGGGCAAGCATCTGCACAAAATGGGTGTGATCTTGTTGTCAATCCAGCCTCCAACTCGCCCAATCAATACAGCACTATCCAAGGGGCAGTTGACGACGCGAGTGAGGGTGATACAATCTGTGTGAAACCCGAAACATACGAAGAACAGGTAGTCATCGAAACAGCGGACCTGACACTCCGTGGATCTGGCAATCCAAAAAACATCGTCGTTGATGGTGGGAGCGGGACCCGGGAAACAATCGACGTGAATGGAGCCTCCGGGGTAACGATTGATGGCTTCACTGTCGAAAACACAGGTGGCAGTGGGGATTCACTGGAAAGTTTTGGAGTTCGGGTCACTGGTGAAAGCGATGATTTCACGTTCCGTGACTCTGTTATCAAGGGAATCAATGAGGAAGCACGGGCGACAGGTCTCGCGGTTGATGCCCAACCCGGTCCGATACCGGATAAGCCTGCTAGTCAATCTACTATCAGTGGACTTGAAGTCCACAACTGCAGAATAGAGAATATTTACACGACCAATCCGAACCCTGGCGGTGATTTTGGTAGTAGGACCAAAGCGAAAGGCATCGGCTGTAACGGTGATGTCCCTGGTGCGGAAATCACGCAGACCACAATAACGAACATCGGCGATACCGGTTCAGGTCGCAATTCGACTTTCGGTCGTGGAATAAGCTTTACTGAAGACGGTGCTGACCCGCCCGTGGGTCCGTCTGGTTTCGAAATCCGGCTCTGTGAGTTCAGCAATATGGATGGCAACTTTGGAAATCCGTTTGATGGTGCGGCCCTCTTCGTCGGCCAATATCCGGACTTCGGCGATCACATTGTCGAAGACAACAATATCCTCGTGGCCGTAGAGAATTTCCCGAACGGAGAACCGCCACAATCGGACAACGGTGTGCTTAATGCACCTAACAACTACTGGAACGCCGATGACGGACCGAACGTCACTGGCGGAGCAGGCGGTAGCGGCTCCAATGTGACTAAAAATGTTGATTTTAATCCATTTAGCAAAAGATCGGTGAACAACGCTGGTTCAACCGTCTAACACGGCGACTGAATTTCTCAATATCATGTTTTCTCTTTGATTGCTCCCGGGTGAACTTGGCCCCGTCGCGCTACGTTATCCACTGGTAGTGACCGATTGACACAGGGCGACTCTGCCGCTTCTCCTATGCGAGATATGCGCCCTGTATCTTGCACGGCTATCAGAACCTCTCTCTGAACTGGTAGAAACTCCGATGGTCAGTACGCAGTGTGTAGTGACCGGCTGGTTCAGTAACTTCGACGTGAAATGAAGGGCGCTCTGCTGAGATTGCTTCTAATCCAGTAGACCTGATAGAGATGACTAATATCGGATACTATCCTGCTACAGTCGTCTGCAGTCTAGCGGTTTTCAACACAATAGTGCCTACTGAGCCTGTCATAGAAAGAATCTCATAGCTTGAGCTTCTCGCGGCCAGGGTCGTCGCCCCGCTCAAAGTTGGTAATCGCAACGACAAGTTGGAGACACAGTGCAAGGAATACTTCTGTTCGTGCGTGGACGCGGCCTCGGGCCCGGACGTGCCCGAGGCCGCAGTCCTTGACCGCGTCGTTGGTTCGCTCAACTCCTGTGCGGTGGTTGTACATCTCGTCCAAGATAGATTGTTTCAGCTGAACGTCCTTGCTGTGTTCCTTGATGCGGTCTTCAACTCTGTACTCGATGTCCAGCGGGTCATCGGTGTTTCGCGGGTTGTATGGAGCGACTGGCACGACCCCTGCGGCCAGCAGGTGGTCGTGCCAGTCAAGGATATCGTAGCCGCTGTCTCCAAGCATCCAGATTGGTGTATCGACGGCGAGCGCGTCACATGTGACGCGCATCGCCGTCTCCTGATCAGCTTGCTTGGTTTGTGTGAATTCGGCTGCTATCGGAATCTTTGCACCAGTTGAGACGAGTGTACAGCCGAAACCGTAGTAGTACTCCTCAGCTGTTGGATCATAGTTCCACGAGGCAGCTTCGTTGTGCTGAATCGCTTCGACATGGGTCGAGTCGATGGAGTACGTGGAGTCAAGCAGGCCGCCTCTCGCGGCCTGCTCGACGAGTCTGTCGAAGACATCGTCAACGACATGTTCGAGATCAGTGAGAAACCGGTCAATAGTGTCTCTGGATGGCGGTTTGTCGAGTCCGCAGTAGTACCAGACAAGGCTGTGTTGTAGTTCTCGTGTGACTGGACGAGTACCGTAGACGTTCTCGTAGTAGCAGTGCAGAAAGCCGCAAAAGAGGTCTGGTGGTTTGTGGACTCGTGTTCACCCCCGGCGAGCGGGGGCGAACACATCGTACTCCAGTAGAAACTCGAAATCAAGATGCTCAAACAGCGGAACTGTCTCGGTAGCCGCTGCATTCAAGAACTCGTTGACCGAAGCTACGTTTTGCAGGGGTTTGGAGCTGCTGGACACAGTTGCCAAACCCTGCTGCTTCGCACGTGATGCTTTCTATGACAGGCTCTCGTTCGGACAACTGCTCCGAGTTCCCCGCGGTGATATCTAAGCACAGGCTGCCTACTGTTTCGCCGGAATCGAGCGGAACGGAGCGGATTCCGTTTCTTCTTTTGGAGGGATTCAGTCGCTACAGTGCAACCTTTGCTGGTGTTGTGGTACGCGACCAAATCGGCCAGCAACACACTGACAGGACCTCGGAACGGTGTTTCTGAGTCTGAAACTCGCTGAGGGGTTTTACTACATATCGGCCAGTAGATGTAGGTAGCCGCCGGTCGGAGGCGGTCCCCGAAAAGTATCCGACACACCTGCCCACCATCGCCCCCGCCCGTTCCCCGCTTGGGGCTGGAGCCCACCGAGTGCCCTCTGACATGCCCTCCTCACGCGCTCCATCCCCCGTACTCCCCCTCTCGTCGCTTCACCAGGCCTCCAGAGCCTGCCGCGCTCTCGCTATGAGTTATACTCAAACCAGTCCCATACGTACGCAGATATTGAAGCCCGACAGACTTCCTGCAGCGTCAACTCATTCATAAATTGACTGCCTTTTTTGAATCCTGCCACTCCGTGTTGAGAGCCCACAAGGAAGTACGTTGAAAGTGATACCAGCTCAACGACTTAATTGAGAAGACCTCAACAGCATACTCTTCGGCCACCCCCACGAGATCATGGTATATGTCAGCTATTTTTAACACCCGTGATTGTGAACTGGGCTCCACCCGAGGCACTTTCTGTGATCGTAACGTCCCACCCGTGTGCATCCACGATTTCAGTGACGATTGCCAGACCGAATCCGGTGTTGTCCTGAACTGTCGAGTACGCCGATTTGAACACCTGCTCCCGATTTTCCTCCGGAATACCAGGGCCGTCATCAGCGACGTAAAACCCGTCTTCGAGGTCCCCAACTTCAACCGTTACGTCTGGCCCGCCGTGGTCAATCGCGTTGCGAATCAGATTCTCAAGAAGTTGCTGGAGACGGGCTTTGTCAGCCTTGATCGCCCGGGAAACATCAGTCGTAAGTGTCGCCTCGGCAGTGGCCACGTTCCTCCAGCAGTTCTCCGTAAGCGTCGCCAGGTCGATCGCTTCGGTATCAGTCACTTGCTCGCCCTGGCGTGCCAGTGTGAGGAGATCGTTGATCAGCGTGCCCATGCGTTCGTGGGCGCGAGTGATTGCGTCCAGATGCTCGCTCTCACAGTCCTTGCGAGCCAATTGTAAATGCCCTTGTGCGACGTTCAACGGATTCCGGAGGTCGTGAGAGACGATACTCGCGAACTCTTCAAGCCGATTTCTCTCACGTTTCAGTTCTTTCTGTTCGCTGATGTCGATATAGAACGCAATCGTTCCAATGATTGTGTCGTGGGTATCGTACCGGGGGACAGCGCGTAACAGTGTTTCGACGGATTTCCCGTCGGCCGTCACCAGTTCTCGGTCTTCGCGCATAAACTCCCCAGAAAGCGCGCGTTCGTAGCCACCTTCCTCCAAAAGCTGTTGCCGGGAGTTGTCGGTATAGAACTCTGCCAGCGGTTGTTCGAGAACGTCCTCTGTGTCGTACCCCAGTGTTTGGACGAACAACTGGTTACAATCCTCAACGATCGGTTCCTTGTCCACGGCACGTGTTTCCACTATCATAACTGGTGCCTCCTCGAAGAGATACCGATACTGCTCTTCAAGTTGGCTGGTCAACTCCGCCAGCTCGGCGGTTCGCTGTTCGAGTTCCCGTTCATATTCTGTCTGTTCAGTAATATCACGATAGGTCCAGAGGTGGCCCCCTCCATCCGGAAGTTCGATAGGTCGGTAACTCTGCTCGAACATCCGGCTGTCGGTCAGTGAGAATACTTCGTTGTCCGTTGGCTTCCGTCCGACCACCAACTCATTGATGTGGTCGACAAACTCGTCGGCGTTGACGAACATATCGCTGGCCTGTACGGCTAGCTGTTCACAATCCATGCCAACAACATCCTCTGGAGTACCGGGGAACTCGAACAGTTCGAACAGCCGACTGTTTACCGCGAGCACGTTTCGGGATGCGTTTTCGGCAAGAACACCGACAGGAAGCGTCTCGAACAGCGTCGAGAGTACCACGTTCGTCTCTTCAAGCTCCCGTTCGCGTTCTATCCGCTCGCTGATGTCCCGAATGATACCAGTCGTCCCACGGAACTCCTCGTCAAACGGCAGCAGTGCGATATGGGCCTCGCAAGTGACTTGATCACCGGCGCGGGGTACAACGTTTATTTCGAATGTATCGCGGGTTTGCTCGTCGTTGCGCAGTAACGCTTCGATCACCGTTTCACCCGTCACAATACCGTCCTCGCTCATTATAATCGAAATGTCCTCACCCAGCAACTCGGATTCGCTGTAGCCGGTGAGTTCGACAAGCGCGTCGTTAACGAACATAAATTTCCCTTCCGAATCAAGCGTGTACACTGGGTCGCCGGATGCTTCGATTATCGTTTCGTAGCGTTCGAGGGCCTCACGTTCCTCACGGAGTTGCTCCTGTATCTCCAAGGAATGGATTGCATGCGCAATGTCGTCGCCAATTTCACTGAGGAGGTCACGTTCGGTCGCATCGAACGCATGCGGCCGGTCAGCGTACACAATGAGGATTCCATAGAGTGTGTCGTCGTATTCTAGCGGGAGAGCGGCAACTGCCTGGAACCCGCGTTTGAGGGCGTGCTCACGCCAGGGGTCGAAATTGGGATCGTCCTGAACGCTCTGGGCAACGGTGACACGACGTTCCCGAGCGGCCGTACCCCCAGGCCCCTGTCCGGTATTGGTTTCGTCAGCAGTGACCGTAATCTCCTCGAGGTAGCCGTCGTCAATGCCTGCCGACGCTCGTGGTGTGATCGCACTGGTGCTGGGATGGACTTCGCCGATCCATGCGAAGTGATAGGGATTGGCTTCACTGAGAATCTCACAGACGCGGGTTTCAGCTCCCGACCGCGACTCCGCACGGACGAGCGCCTGGTTAATGTTGCTGCGGAGGGTGCGGAGGCGGTCGAATTCGGCAGCGCGCTGGCTGGCACGATACTGCTCGACTGCGTTCTGGATGCGGTTGGCAAGGATCGTGTATTGATCGGTTCCGCTCTCTTTCTGGAGGTAATCGGTCGCTCCCGCGGAAACAGCGTCACTGGCGACTTCCTCGCATCCCTTGCCGGTATAGAGGATAAAAGGAAGGTCGGGATTGTCCATGCGGACAGTTTTGAGGAACTCAATCCCGTTCTGGCCGGACATGTCGTAATCAGAGACGATACAGTCGAAGTCCCCGTTGGTGAGTCGCTCCAGCCCCTCGCTGGCACTCGTTGCAGTTTTGACGGTAATCCGGTCACTCTTCCGTTCGAGGAGGGTAGCTGCCATGTCGGCAAAATCCGGTTCGTCATCCACGTGAAGCACGCAAATTGATCCCGTGGAGGACAACTTCATAATAGATAGTTCAAAAGAAGAATAAAATACGTTCTGGGACAAATATCAGAAATGATAACATGACAGAAATTGTGACATGGATGCGTAAATAATGTTTCATCCCGTACTGTCAGTTGGACGGACGAACAGCGTGAACGCCACCTCTCTCGGTTTTGCTGGCTCCTCATATTGTCCGAGTGGATACTCGAATCTACCGGTAGAACGCTTCTTATGCCCACTTCCCTATTTTAAATGTCAACACAGCATTGTCCAAAGCTAAGTAAAGTAGGTTGATCAATGGCCAAACGCGGTTGCTAGCGTGGTCGGATGCCACTACTACTGGCGAACGCCACACTCAGCTTCTCTCGCATGAACTCTCGCCGAAGTTCTCGCTTTCGTTCGTCGGTCAGATAGTCCTCGAAGACCACTTTCGCACTCGCACTCCCCTGTTCGTCGGCGATATCCTGGACGTGTTCCAGCAGGTCCTGCGTCGTCTGTGAATAGGCATCGTACCAGAATCGCCGGCCCATGTGTGGCTTCCGGGCGACGCCGTCGATCTCTTCGGGAACGCCAGCCTTGTCGGCGAGGTCATGGAACCAGCTCGCGACGGTCGTACCGTCGACGTGGCCGGTTTTCGAGCGTTCCGAGGGGAGCAGATAGCCATCGACGCGGGAGAGGTGTCGCTGGGCGACGTCTTCGCCGTAGACGATGGCGACGGTGCCCGGTCCGTTCTTTCGCTCGTCGAACTGGATGTAGGGGTCGTCAACCCGTGGCGGAGTAGCCTTCAGATCCGGCGTCATGGCAGATCCGCCTCCAACGGATTTCCGCCGACATCGTCGAGTCGCGGCCACCCGACACGGTAGTCGTCCCGGACAGTGGACATGATACGGCAGTACGCCGTTTCAGCCTCGTCGGCCTGCCTCGTTTCTGTGTAGTCCCCGTACGAACGCTCGTGGGCGGCGTCGCTCTCGTCACCAAGCCAGCGGAGGAACGCACGCACGTCGACCGTCCCGTCGTCGTTCCGGCAGTTGGGCGCGTGGATGGTGTGGGCCCCGGGTTGGAGCGCGGCGATAGCCTGGTCGGTCGCCTCGAGGCCGCCCAGTGCTTCCAGCATCCAGTAGCGGGCTTCGGTCCACTCGGTTGCGCTGTCGAACGAGTCGTGCCACCACTCGCGTTTCTCCGTGTGGTCCTCTGCGTAGTCCTGTGCCTGTTCCACGAGGTCGGCGAGCAGCTCGTCGGCGTCGATATGAACATCGTAGTCCGGGCTATCGTCGCTCATGACGCATCCCCTCCAGATTCAGCGAACATCATCACACGCCCCCACATCTCGGTCTGGAACGGTTCTCGTTCGTCAGGCGTGTGGAATGTCAGTCCTCTTTCGATAGGTCCGCTCCAGTCCTCGCGGTTGTGGTAGCTGTCGCAGGTGTAGACGTTGACCGTCACTGGACGCTCCTCGTTGGGAACCTGAAACGCGTAGGTCGAGTGGTCCTCGATGCTATCTTCGAGTAAAACGCGATCGTCGTCAACCACAGCCTCTGGAATAAGTGGGTCGACCGTCGGTAGGTTGTACTCATCCGGTTCCTGTTCAAGCAGGGCGTCGTAGGAGATCGACTTTGACCCCTTCCAGACCTGTACCGTGACAGTCATCGCCCTCCCTCCAGTGCTCGCCGGACGTTCTCTGGCGTGACACACCGGAGACACAGGTCCTGGGTCTCGTGGCCCGATCCCGGCGTGTCGTGCCAGTACGTCACGCCGAAGACGGCCGTGAACTCCGCGTCGCAGCGGTCGCAGGTCTCGATCCAGTCCCGGACCAAGAGCGACGGGTGGTCGCCGGGCTGCCACCAGTAGTTCGGGAAGCGCCGGCAGTCGTCACAGCGATACTCGAAGTCGTCCAGGTCCTCGCCGGGGCAGATATGCACGTCCTCGGTCGCCCCGCAGGCCGCACACACCGTATCATCCCGCCCGAGCGGGTAGTCCTTGGGACCGTAGCGGGCGGCGAGTTGCTGGCGGAGGCGGATGCGGCGGGTGTCGACCGTGTCCTCGACGGTCCAGCCACGGACGCCCTGTTGGTTCCCGCCACAGCTCGGACAGCGGGCGAGTCGGGACGGCGTGTAGGGTGCTTCGACCTCGTGGCCGCAGTTGTCGCAGGTGTAGCCGACGATGGGTGTGCCGTCCTCGCGCCGACGGCGGGGCCAGGACAGGCGCTTCTGGGCGGTCTTACTCACCGGCATCACCCCGTCGTTCGAAGCGGCCGTCGTCACGCACCTCATACCGAGCGTGAGATAGGCTCGTGTCGTCGTTGTAGCAGTCCGTACACACGTCGTCGCCGGGCTCGAACAGGTCGACCGGCTTTAGCTGGCCACAACACATGCAGACCTCGAAAATCGTCGTTTCGGTCGCCTCGTCTGACTCAGTAGTATCGCCAACTGACCGAATCTCGACGGTGTACTCGTGCTCGCCCTCGGTCTCGAATCGGAGCACACCCTCGTCATCCGTGCGCTCGTGTTCGAACTCAACCTGCTGGCCGTCGACCTGGAAGGCATCATCCTCGTCGGCCCAGAATTCGCCGGAGACGTTGGTGATGCCCAAGCGTTCCTTCCCGGTGATGAACACCGACAGGACGCCGTTCTCGTCGCGATGGGTGACCTGTGCGCCGTCGCGGTAGCCGTCACGGAACTGCGCACGATCGCCGTCGACGTAGACATCCATCGCCCCGCCCTCGGGCGTGGGGATGTGGCCGGTCTTACTCACCGGCATCACCCCCGTAGCGCCGCTGGAGTCTGTCGAGTTCACCCATCAAATCGTGCGTCTCGGACAGCGAGAGGTCCGACACGTCGGCGAGCAAGCGCTCGATTGGGTCATACGAGCCGGTCGTGCCGGCGCGGACGTCGTCGATAGCCCCGAACAGCGCCTCGATCTCCGTCTTGGTCAGGTCGCTGTTGCGGCCGTAGATGAGGTCTCGGGCATCCTCGTCGGACAGGCCCGTCTTGCGCAGGCGTTCGAGGTCTTCGGCCATCGTCGTGATGGCGTCGGCGGCCTCGGCGAGCGCGTCGAGTTGGGCGACGAACGCCTCGGCGTCCATTGTGGTTAGTTCGTCGACGACAATCTCGTCGGGTCGGTCGTCGGCGTCCTGTACGAACAGTCGGTCGAAGGGAGTCTGTTGGTCTGCGTTCATGAATCTGCCTCGTAGCAATCGCTGGTCGGCGGGCGGTTCGGCAGTCGCCGGATGGGGATTGCATCGCCGTCGAGTGCCCACAGCGTCGTCGGGCACGTACACTCGCGGTCGGTCGAAGGCCACGCGCCACAGTCCGGACACGACGAGCGTTTCGCGCCGTCGGTGTCGTCGGCGTAGTAGCGCTCGAAGGTCTGGACCGGCGTGAAGCCGTAGCGCTCGAACAGCGGCCGGCTGGAGGGGCGACCGTCGCGTTCCCAGCCGAAGGCGAACACCATGTCGGGGCGCGTTCGGCGAGCCACGACAGGCGAGTTTCGAACAGCCGCCGGCCGATGCCGCGGCCCCGCCACGCCGAATCGACAGCGCCCAGGAGCAACCAGCCGTTCCGGTCGCCCGCGAGCGCGTCAGCCGAGAATCTGCCTCGTGGCAACGCGTCGACGGTCTGGTCGTGGGTTCGCAGCGAGACGACGCCACAGCCGACGTTGACCTGTTCGTGGGTCGCAACGTAGGCCGCGGCGTCGCGCGTGTCGACCGGGCGGAGGTCCCACGCGGCCGGCCGGCGAGTGGTGCCGGTGTCGGCGGCCATCATCGGTCGGCCTCCGTGTCGGTCGCTTCGATCCCGCGGACTGCCTTCTGGATGGCCCCGACGATCTTCTCGGCGAGTCGCTCGCCTGTACTGCCGTCATCGAAGGCCTCGGTGGCCCGTTCGGCATCGTCGGCGGCGTCACGCAGGAACGACGTGCCCCACATCTCGTCGCCGGACATGGCCTCGACGCGGTGCTTGTGGTACTTTTTCCAGCGGGACTCCCCTCCTTCGTCCATCAGTCGCGTTCCGGAGTCGAGCTGGTCTGGGTTCTCGACCGGGAGCGTGGCGGCGATTCGCTCACGAACGGGGTCGGGCACGTCCCGCCAGTCCCAGTCAGTCACGTCACGCCAGTAGTTGCCCTTCCAGCGGTACTCAACGACGAACAGGACGTACGGCTCGCCTGTCTCGTCGTCGTAGCGAATGGTCGCGCTGTACTTCTCTCGGCCGTAGCCGTCGGTCTGGTCGGGGTCGGTGTGGTAGATCACATCGACCTCGTGATCAGTGACGCTGGTCCGGTCGGCGGCCTCGGGTTCGGATTCGGGTTCGTCCCACTGGTCGTCCTTGAGGCGGTCGCCGTACTTGGTGTCCGAGCGAGGTGTCCCGGTGCCCTCGATCGGCTCGCTCACTGTTCAAAGCCCCCTCTACGGCCGGTGTCAGACAGGGGTGTTGGCCGAACCTTCTTTATTACTGAGTGATGTTTGCGACCATGCCCCAATTCAACAAGGTTAGCGAACCAAGACAACGTGATTTCCAAACCTGTATTCAGATCCTTGGTGGGATCATTATGGGAATTGGATTTTTTATGCTTGGAACATCTCTCTCGGAGCTTCTGGCAGTCATATGGATCGGCTTTGGCCTGGGATTCCAACTTCTGTCCCGGCGCTTCGATCCCTCCAGGATAGAGATTCGGTATGGTGGCAAGTTGTTTTCGTGATGGACGCGAACCCATAGCCGGACCTGAAGGGGTTTTTCCAGTACCGTTCATGCGAACATCACCCGAACACCGTTAAATTCGAACTCCACGGGCTGCCCGCACTCGGGACATTCCACCGGCCGGCCCGGGACGTGGATGCGGTTGTTCTCGTCGACAGACGCCGGCTCGTCCAGTTCGATGGTCTCCGGTTCGTGACCGCAGTACTCCGGGTCCGAGGGATTGAAGTGGTCGCTCGCAGCGACACTACACTGGAACGTGACCTCGGTCTCGCCAGCCAGCCGTTTCTTAGCTGGGTTCTTGAGGTCCTGCCCGCCGTCGGTGACCAGATTGTCCTCTGGTTCTGGTGGGGTTGGATCTTCGCCGACCGCATCGGGGTCGAGTCGATCAAGCCGAGCGGCGATCTGGTCCACGTCGACCTCCGTCGGCCCGTCGTCTTCGACCAGCTCGCTGGCTGACGGGTCCGGGCCCTGGTTGCCGGTTTCCGTGTGGCCGTCGAACTCTTGGAGTGCCGTCAGGAACGCCCGAACCGTCTGAGTGTGGGGGTTGACATCGTTGTTGAGGATGTGCGACCAGCGATTGTCTTTGAAGCCGGCACACTCACTGAAGTCCCTCATCGACAGGTTCGCCGCGGCCCGCATCGCATCGAGTTCCGCTATCGTTGGGATGTGGAAGGCGTCGGGGCCCGGCGTCCCGCCGTCGGTGACGAGTTTGGTCTGCTCAGTAGTTTCGTCGTCGGTTGCACAGTCCTGGCACGTGTCGGAATCCCACCATTCGAAGACGACGCCCCCGCAGTTCGGGCAGGGTTCAGCGTAGTCCTGTTCAAGCAGGCCGCGTTCTTTCTCCGCTGTGGCGCGGTCGATTGGGCGCTCAGACACGCCGAATCACCTCAGTTGGCCTAGTTTTTATGACAGATGATTCCCAACGACTGGCCGATGCCCCCGAAAGATATGCTCGAAGATAGTAAGTACAACTGCCCGAACTGCGGCTGCCGGGAGACATACGTCGACAAGCGTTCCGACATGTTCCAGTGCTCAGACTGTGAGTTCTCTGCCCCGATTCCAGAGGTGGCTGACAGATAGTGGCAGTCACGCCGACTCACCCCCGCGGGCTTCGTCCGCCTTCTCGCGGATCGCGTCAGCAAGTTCTTCGGCGTCGTCAGGTTCGAACTCGTTGAGTTTCGAGGACAGACAGACTGCGACTTGACCGTCATTCGTGAGTACGTAGGCCCCGTCAACGAAACTCGCAGATCGGTCAGATCCAGCCTCAGACATCTCGCTCGCCTCCGTCGGTCGCGATCGGCATTGCGGCCTCGACCGCGTCGCCCATCCAGTCGATCTGGTTTATCATCCCGCCCTGTGCCTGCTCGGCTGTCTGGAACGGGAACGAGACCGACAGGTCACCGGGCACGCGAAGTGCCTCGAAAACGCCACGGTCCTCCAGCGAGTCGCGATAGTCCCGACCGAGCAGGACTTCGAGCTCGACATCGCGCGGATCCACGCCACCGGCCACGGATTGCAGCCACTCGGAGAGTTGGTCGTGGACATCCAGCGCCCAGCGGTCCAGCAGCGTCGTCACGTCGTCGCCGTTTGGCAACCGCTGGTCCGAGTCTATCGGGATGCCTTCGAGGTCTCCGGGCGTCCGTTCGTAGTGCTCGATTGGCGTCTCTGGGTGAAGCACCGCGTGTTCGGCCGAGATAATCCGGCCTTCATCGCCGATCGTCTCGTAGTACCGGCGCTTGCCCACCCAGTACGACCCCTTGTAGCGCTCGCAGGCCGGCATCGTCCCGGCAACCTCGTGTTTCGAGCCGGAGCACCCGACCGCAACGAGTCGGAGTGGCTCTCGGTCGCGGTAGTCGTCGATGGCCTGCGTGACGGCTTTGAGGTACGACAGGCCATAGTCTCGCCCGTCGATGCCGTTGCGGGCCCGGTGGACATCAGCGACAGTGTCACGGACCTCAACGAGGTCTTCACACTCCGTGGCGAGGCGAGCGGGCATCGTATCCGGGACGTGCTGGTCATACAGGATGTCCAGCAGTAGCCGGTACAGTTCCGTATCCTCCGGGGCGACAGTAGTGGCGTCGCGGGTCCCGTGGACCCAGTGGCTGGATACAGCGAGGCCGCCATCGGGGAACTCGTGTTCACGCGGGCGTGGGACATGTGGGTCTTCAGTCATCGTCGACAACCTCGAACTCGGCCTCGTAGGGACGGATGGTCATGGAGTTCATCACGCCGAAGGGCATCGGAAACCGAGCGACCGCCGTGCCGGCTGGATTCCCCGAGATGTCCATGCACTCTGCCGTGAACTTTACTTGAATCGTCCCGCTCGTGCCGTTCTCACGGGCACGCACGAGGACAGTATCGCCCTCTTGGAACGGAAAGTCGTGGTCGGCAGCAGCCTCAGAAGACACGGGCAACCACCTCGAAGTCGATGTTTTTCAGCTCCTGCTGGCCTGCTGGGTAGTCGCCGAAGTCGTAGGACTCCCGGAAGAACTCCTCCCCGCAGCCCCGACAGGTTACGTTCGCGGTTCCTTCGACGTGTTTTGACGGTTCGTCGCGGACGTTACCACCGCACTCAGGACACTCGACGACGCGGCCTCGCTCATCGAAGATCTCGAAGTCGTTGATATCGTCCCACCGACAGGCAACGATTTCCTCGCCGAGAATGGTGTGGTGGTCCGCGTTCGGCAGGTGGTCGCAGTGGTTGCATCGTTCAAACGGTGCGTCGCCTTCACACCGATACACATCGTTGTCGGGGTCTGGCCGTGGGTCGTCCTGGCGTTCGGCGAACTCGGCTAGCCGCTGGAACGTCTCTTCGACAGTCTCGCCCCAGAGCCCGAAGACGGTTTCTCCCCACGTGCCAGAGACGCGGACGCGATCATCGGCGGCCTCAACTTCGAGATCGCCGACCTTTGCGTAGTCCCGGCCAAAGCTTCTGTCGTCGGCATCGGCCTGTTTGTCGGCGCTCACGCTTCGACCACCTCGATTCCGGTGACTGAGACGCCTTCTGGTCGCGACGGCCACCACATCGTCACTCGTTGCCACGCGCCTGTCATCGACTGATCAATGCCAAGGCGATACTCCGTTCCGTACCCGCTCAGAACCACCTGTGCGTCGTCAGTTGTGATATCCAGATTGTCCGTTCGCTCTTGGTCAGCGTCGACGTCTTCGACAGTGAGTGTCCGGTCCGGATCGAAGTCGAACTTCGTCTCGATATGAACACGATCGCCTTCGCACAGGTCAGGAATCTGGTTGAGTTCGTCCTCAGACTTCGGCGGCGGGACCTCTTCGGTCTCGCTCATCGAACCACCCCGTTGCGCTGCTGAAGTTCGTCGATGCTGTGACCTGCCTGTTGCAGGAACACATCTGCTTTCTCAAGCGCGTCTTGTTCGTCCTGCATAACCATCGTGACTGGCGTTCCGTCCTCTCCGACGAACTTCACCGTCCCATCGCTGTAGACGCTCGCCATGTGGGTCTCGCCGAGCTCGACAGTCCCATGACCGAAGAACGCTTCGAGGATGTGCTTCGATGCGTCGGCACGAGCTGCGTGGACGACGTTGTCCTCGTTCTTTTCCTCGATCTCTTCCCACTCGTCGCGAGCAGTTTCGTGAGTGTCCAGCAGGTCGTCTTCGGAAAGGCCACTCTGAGCGAGTGTGTCAAGGTAGTCCGTCAAGACGTTCTCGTAGGCTTCGAAGTACGCCACATCGACGGTCACCCCATCCTGTGCCGCACCGCCGCGTTGTTGCTCAGCCCACTCCAGTCGGTGGCTCAGTTCCTCTCGTGGATTGTCTGCGATAATGGTGCAGTCAGTGTCCGTCATGCGTCGCCCTCCCCATCGCCTCGCCACGTGAGGTCGGCATCGAGCGCGTCACGACCGTCGTCAGTCAGCCGATAGGCGTTACTGCGGTCGTCTGAGGCCGTCTTGTTTACGAGCCCGGCTGCTTCCAACTCCGAGAGGTTCTGATACAGCCGCGGATTCGTGACGCTGTCGTAGTACTGTTCGAGTTGCTGGCCGAGTGAGCGACCCGATGCGCCGGGATCGTCCCGGATCGCGACCAAGAGGTCCCGCTGGAACGCGGATCGGTCGACCATCGGACTTGCTGTCTGTGTCGTTTCCATTGTTCTACAGCACAATAGTATTGCTCTGTGTACTAGTAAGTATCGCCACTGGTAGCAATATCGCACCAGTATATTGCGCCGGAGAGCAATATCGGCCTGCGCCCAGACAGCATTGGGCTATAAGTCAATGGAGTCGGGACGGAGGGATAATGCAAAACCGCGGGTTGCTGACCGAGGACGATCGGGAGTTGTTCCGGGGGGAGAAGAACCTCGACGGCGAGGATCTGGAGAAGGCGAAGCGTGAGCGCCGCTATAACATCCGCCAGCGGATCGAGCACATCGCCGGAGACTTAGAGATACTCGACGGTGCTGGTGAGGTAGATCTGCTAGCAGAGTTCCACGACGAAACGGACGCCCCGAGTGATGTCGAGGCGCGGTTAGAGCGGTTAGAAAAGGAAGTGCTGGGCGACGAAGAGTAAGACGAGTATGTCGGCGATCACTTTATTGTTCAGGCGATAGCAACCAAGACCCCCAGAAGTGAGTTAACAGGCGGCAGAGATATATTCAGAATAAGAGATTGGCATTGCTAATCCAGTTGTGATACAGCGAATCTATTCCTGACCGTGATAATTAGTACTGCTCTGTTGAATAGCGGTGTTCATCAAGGTGGTTAGAATTTGAATCGGTTTATTGGTATCAGAAGCTAGTGGTTTCAGTACCGGGATCGCATCATTGTAGCTCAGAGGCCGCTATTTAGCGGAGCAAAACATACAGATTCCAGCTAACCAGCAATAGCCCCCAGATAATGCATACACCAAGAATAAACCGTGAAAGCCAGTACAACTGCTTTAGTTCGGTTTCATCAGCGATGTGAAATAAATAAACCAGAAGTGTGAAACATGCCAGCAAGGTAGCAAACAGCGGAATGTGCCGAATAAACACATGCCCTATGCCCTGTTCAAATACTGATCGTAGGAGCGGGTTGGTTTCGCGTCCCCTCTGTGTATTGATAAGGATATAGGTGACCACGGGGTCAAGAACACCATGGAGAAGCCCAGCGATACCGTACAAAATAGTTGTGCGACGAACTTCTCGTTCGGTCAGCAGTTGGAGTAACTCCTTGACATACATCTTTCACGAAAATAAGTCGGGCATTGTTGATATAATATCTATACCTGTGTTGTGAGTGGAGAGAGAAAACACTCGCAGCATGTTTATAAACTTGAGTGAAATAGCTATATCAGTGACGCTTCGAACGGATGATCGTGGTGTTTCTGAGGTCATCGGGGCCGTTCTGCTGTTTGGAATGCTTATTATTGCGTTCTCTTCGTATCAAGCTTTCATCATTCCAGGGCAAAACACAGATATTGAAGCTCAGCACTACCAGCAAGTCCAAGGCGACTTAGGGAAACTGCAGGGGACAATAGTTACCGCCGCAGAAACTGGTGAGGCCCGTTCAACGAGTGTTAATCTCGGCCCCAGCTACCCCTCTCGAGCTGTGGGTGTCAATAGTGGTCCACCAGGCGGTCAACTTCGGGCAGTATCTGTCGGCAGTGGGCAAATTAGTAGCGATGCGGTGCCACTAGATGAGACTTGTCGGTTACAGGCTGGCGACGCGAACGCTGTCCCGACAAATGCGCTCGTCTATCAACCCGGATATAATTACTATCAGAGTGGAGATGTTTCTCATCGACTAGAGGGAACACTGCTCTATCAAACACAGAGTGCCTATGGTAGTGCACTTATCCGTACCGATCAGGCAATGGTTGACGCTTCCGCTCATTCCGTGACATTGTACCCGCTCCAATCGGCTGTCCAATCTGGGGGGACTGGAGAGCAGACATATCGTTTTGTGGGTGGCTATGGGCAGAGTCGAACCATCTCTGATGCAACGATTACAATTCCAACCCGGGCCCCAGTTACAGTGTGGCAAGATCAAATCGACGACGGAAATCCCGACGTTACGGTCGCTAACAACGGCTCAGACGCAATTGATATTACATTCACTGGTAGTTGGGAATTCAATTGCCAGCCTGTCGCACAAGATGGTGCACCTGAACAACGTCCGACAGCTGATGCAGGAACTGATACGAGCGTCCCGGAAGGTAGTACGGTTGAATTAGACGGAACACAGAGTCAGGCCACTGGTTCAATCACGACATACTCATGGACGCTCACCGGATCTATACCCGCCGGTGTCTCAGTAAGTGATTCAACTACTTCGACACCGATTTTTGATGCTTCTGATGCCGATGTATCCTCGGATGCGGATGTGACTGTAGAACTGACCGTTACTGACAGGAATGGAAATACCCACACAGACGCAGTCACCGTGACTGTGACACAAACTTCAACGGGCGGTGAGGATGGAGGAGGAAATGGTGAAGGAGACGGAACCGGGACAGGCCCAGGAGATCCCGGATTCGCCCAATGCTCGAATCCAAACTCGTCTGCCATTAATGTCAAAGAATTTTCTGGCCCCCGCGTTGAATATGATGAAAATAACTTTAATGTTAAAAAGATTGATATTAGAGATAATGACGGCGACAACGACCTGACAGAAATTGAATTCGAATTGGTAGAAAACCCGAATAGTGAAAACGGCGGTACCGTAGTTGCCACGGATGAAGTTACTGTTAGTGGCGGAAAAAAATACAACCCCGGCGGAAATCCAAGTTACAGTATTTCTGCTGGTAGTGACAATCTAGATGAAGATAATACCTACAAGTTGACCCTTGTGGCATACGATAGCGATGGAAACTGTCTGCAGGACTCACTGTCCGTTATTAGCTAAGCTTCAACACACAGTAATCCACAGCGTGACAAGCGACAGTTCTCGGTTGCCCTTGCCAAAGCTGGCGTCCTTCTGGTCGGCAGGAACGCCGTGGGGTAGTGAGATGCGTCGGTCTTGTGCCTTCTTGCATGGAGTTACGGGACGAGGACCGGACACACCCTAACTACATATTCTTATGACGCGGTCAGCGTCTCTTTGATTACGACCGAGTTCGTCGGCGTGTGGATGACGCGAACAGTAATCTCGTCTCCCTGATTAATTGGGCAAGGGCCACCGGTGATACGGAATGCGATTTGCTCGCCGGCTGGGTACTCTGATCTGTGAATCGCGTTCGGCCCAGGCACAGCGTCGAAGCCGTATGGCCTCTGGTCGAAGATATCAGCTCCCGCAATGTTTGACTGGTCGATATCATTGCCGCTTGAAGGGACCGGCAGGTTCACTAATCGCCCTTGTTTTCCACAGGCATCCGATGCATCCACAACGACTTCCATATTGGTCACCTGTACCGTGTCACCCGCGACGTGGTTTATCCGGACGATGCCGTCATCACTACCATCTTGCGGGACCAGGTCGCCGCTCGACTGCCCAACAATCGGGCCGGGTTGCGTGGCTTCCTCGGTAAATCCCAGCGCAAACACCGAAAGCGTCGCAGCGAGTATCACCACAATAGCGACCATCAAAATGTTCGCGATGACCGGTGAGACGGCACGTGACGACGAACTCACTGTATTCTTTCTTTATGTACTTGATACAAATTAGTTCGTATTGACGACCTTGGTACGGCAGAAATTGAACCCAACGGGGATGCGTACCGCTGGTCGGTTGTCCGTTGCCTATCCGGGCACGGACCGGTTCTTGATATTCGCAGGAGACGCGTGCTGTATTCGGCTCGGCCGCTGAACCGTCCCACTACGTGAGTAGGTCAGCAGAGGCATTCAACGAGACGTGGCCATTCAGTCGTCGGCGACAGTCTGGGTAATCGATGCCTGAGAAGTGTCCTAATTCACCGACGGCGGCCCGATACGAACCCCTGAGTGGTCCGAGTAAGATAGCTCTGAGTCTGCAGCATGCGCTGGGGCAGTTGCCTCGTGGCAATCGCTACAGAACGCCTCCAGGATGGGTCGCCATCGCGAGAGTCCCAGCTCGTCGAGAAGCTCCTGGTAGTCGAGGTACCCGAGGTTGACGTATTCATCCGGCGGGATATCCAGCAGCCCGGTGTCATAGACCGGGCCCAGCAGGATGTGCGACGGATGGCCGGCCGGTGACCCAGGGTACGGAGTGTCCTCGTGATATGGCTGGCTCACCGGCGACGTCGACGACCACCACGGCTCCAGGTGTGCGACGAAGCCCTCGCCGGTATCTTCGACGAGGAAGAACGCCCGCAGCGTCTTGTGATGGCGGTCGTAGGAACTTGCCGACGTAATCTCGATGAGGTTCTGCCGGTCGAGTGGCTCGCTGCTCGCGAATAATGCCGAGAGCATCCGTCGAGCGGCTGGCGGCAGCGTTGGGAAGATCGCCTCACTGGGGAGCGTGGCTAGTGCGGTTTCGATGGCCTCGACATCGAGGCGGTCGGACACGCTATCGCGCGATTCGAGGCTGTCGAGGGCATCTGCCACGAGGCAAGGATTCGGGCCACGGTCGGTCGTCGCGAGCGCTGCCTCCAGACAGCGGGTGAGTCGGTCGAGATCCGCGCGATTGCCGTCATAGAACCCTTTGCGGTCGGCAATCTCCCGGACGAGCCCCCGGATATGGCCGTGGGAATTGGCTTCCACCATCGGGATATCGAGAATTGCGGCGTCTTCGACGCCGGCGTCGACGCGGTCGCGAAGGCGAGTCGTTCCTCGTCGACATGTCTGACGCACGTCTTGTGGTTCTGACACTCAACTGAATGGTCCACAGCGGGCGGTCTGCCCGTTATATGACGATTTCCTGAACCTCCAGTGAGACCGTGGAACCGGCAGATGGCAGGGGTCGTGTCGGCATGGGCGACGCCGTCGTGGTCGCCAGGGCCGGTCATCGTTCGACCACGCCCGGCGCTCGATGACAACGTCATGTGCGTAGTCACCGCGGCGGTACTGGTCGTAGTAGTTCTCGATGGTGGGGAACTCGGTCGTCCACTCGGTGTAGTGTTCGAGATCACCGACCATGTAGCGGAGTCGCCACTGATCGGTTTCTGTGGTCGCTGTGTCGGTCGCAGTGCCCGGCGAGGGGTCGGCGCGGGCCATTAGGCATCCCCTCCTTCGAAGGGGCCAGGACGGCTGCTGTCGCGTTCAACCAGCGCACAATCTGTGGTCGGGACCGTGAACGACATCAGCTCGTCAGTCCGACCGATGGCCTGGGCTAGCTGCCGGCGCGTGGCTGTGTCGGGTTCGGACGCCCGCAGCCGGTGGAGCGTTTCTGTCGCGAGGTCTGCCAGCAATACGCCTGTGACGTGGTCGTCGGTAGAGCGAGAGACCAGCAACAGCGGCTCGCTGTCGGTGGTCGTGATGGCGACGATCTCGCCGACGGTCGGGTGGGCAGTCATCGGGTCACCTCCAAACGACGGGGCGGTGGCCCCTCAGGAGTCGTCAGATCGGGAGACTGTAACCTTGAATCACAAACGTTTTTGATACCAAGTAAATACCAGTCGGTTGGGTTCTGGTCTCCGCTCCATCTCCCTATGGATCCCACCCAATTCATCGATTGGCCCGGGGCTAGAACCTGTCGTCGTGGATGACGACTTCAATGGTGCGTTGCATGCCACTTCCCCCCGGCTGCCCACCATTCCTTACATTGCCTACACAGCGAAACCGGTCGTTTTGGCTAGTCTTGGGCGACGCTGTACCTGCAGTGTGTCCAGCGACGGGCATACCAGCCATGTGACCGCGCTGCTGTGACCGGCCGCCACAAGACCTATTTATGATGTTTTGTCTACACTTGTACGGGTGCTGTTCCCGACTCTGGAGCCCTTGCCGCCGGGTCCGTGCAACGCACCATCTTGGGATCAGCACCCCGGGGGGTTTTGATACCAGCAGATGAGTGGTTTCAGCCGCGCTCCCTGTAGCTGGTCACCAGTAATCTGCTGACCGACACTGTGAACTCGTGCGTTCTCACGACGCTTCTGAGTCAGTGTGACTGCCGTCACTGTCGGGCACCCCCATCAGCGACAGGCCGGGGCAGCTCACACAGGCGTGGGTCTACCCCCTTCACCCATACTATCGGTTGTTTCAGCCCCGGAGCCCGCTTTTCGGGACACTGGGCGATGTACTCCGTTTCTAACGTGAACCGTAAATTACATTTGTAGTTGCCACTTACATAGTAATTGCCAGCACAAAGCAGTCCACTTTGTACTGGATATTTGTCAGAGGCACGAGAGCTGGTCCGTCGTCGCATCCGGCGGCGGACCGTTTCGAGGCTCGGACGACAGTAGAGAGTTTTACAGAAACGATTATGTGGAACTTCTACATATATTCCAGTAGGGTACCAGTCGGTCATCACTTGCCCGGTGACTGCGTGCCTCTGACAGCATCGACCGACTGTGTCCCCGTCTTTGACCGCTGAGCAACGGCGCTGCATGGGTTGCTGGGCCATTACTGTGCACCCCTATCAGCGACGGGTCGGGGCAGATCACACAGGCCTGCGAGTGTTTCGGCTTGGCGTTGGAGCTCTTGTCTACCAGCGTCAGTCAATGTATACACGTTGGTGCGGGCGTCGCGCTCGTCGCGGTTGATGAGGTCCTGCTCAACAAGCTGGTCGGGATTCTGGTAGAGGCGGCTGTGGTTGATAGGCTCGGCGTAGCGCTCGTCGAGATACTCCTTGAGTGCGAGTCCATACGGATCGTCGTCGACGGCGGCGATAGCCTCCAGGAGGTCGCGCTGGAAGCCCGTCAGGTCGTGGTAGGTCGTCATCGGGCACCTCCGGTGGTATACATCTGGCCACAGCTGGGAGGTGACTTGGGAAGAGCCTGGGGTGCGCGTGAACGGAAGTGGGTTTTCGCGGGTCTATTTTCGTCTCTGGCTCGCTGTGGCGTGTTCGTGGGCCGCTCAGGCGATGACCGGAAACTGAACGGAAGTGGGCGAATGTCCCGCAGTCTGGTGGTTTCCGAATGAACGGAAGTGCCGGTCGGTGGCGAGCGATGCGACTCTTCGTGGGTGGGCTGGTCTGCTGTCATGGGTTCAGTGCGACGCTGTGTGCGAGAGTAGGCGTCGCCTATCTCAGACTGTTATGCTGACCGTACTTAACCTTTGGTACGTGCATGAGGAAAAGCATGGCAGGGTTGATAACTGGTGCCCCGGTTTTGTCACGTGTGCCTCGCGGTCCTGACCCAGAGATAGAACCGATAGATATCCTTCGTCAGTTTGTCGTGTCACCAGAGCCTGCATTCGTTGCGAAGGAAATCGCAGAGAGCCTTGACGTGACGAAAGAGGGGGCACGACACCAGATGGAGAGATTAGTGGAAAGGGGACTGCTCGCGCGAAAAAAGCCGACTTCTCGCGTTGTCATCTATTGGATTACAGATGAAGGACGCCGACACTACGCTGACAATGCCGAGCCGTCGTGATCTGAGTCAGTCCACCATATGACTGTTCTCGATGTTGGCTTCTTTCGATAAACGTGCTTCCCGTCTTGAAGGGCTTCTAATCTCCCGCGCATGCCCTCAGCTGTCATATCGAACTTTTCAGCGATTTCAGCGGTTGTAAAGGCAGGCTCTGCTGTTTCACGCATCCACTGTACGATTTCGCTGTCTGTAACTGTCTTCTCACCTTGTGGCATCGTATCTGAACTATATTCTGCTACGTGCAAAAGGTTTTATGGTGGTTGAGATATACATATAGAATAGGAACACACGCGCCGCTGGTTGATTTCTCACGAAATCGCCCCGGTGCTGGAACACCGAGGCGCGTGGTTCCAGGAAGAACCAATGGCAACTACGCAATCCAATCCACAAGAACGTACCGCACGCGAACTACTCACGCAAGGCCGCCCACTCTTCCTTGGCGTCGACGGCGAGGGTGCAGCGCATTAATGGGACAGCTACGAGTTCGCCGTGGCTGTTGTCCCGGCCGGTGGTGATGCTGAGAAGGTTGTGTTAGCCGAGACGCCGTTCGAGACACCCTCTGAGTGGTGCGAATATACTCGGAGTGAGCGCGGGTGGGATGTCGGGCCGCATATTGGTGGCTCGCTCGTCGGCGATCTCGTCCGAGGTGTTGAGGTGTGAGTTGTACCGTGGAAGAACGGCGGCGGGTTCGTCGAGCCGCGCGGGCGATTCGAGACGAGGTGGCTACTGAGTTGGTTGATGTGCTTGCGCCGAGCGCCAGTCAGTGCGATGCCTGGACGCTCGACGCCGTGCTTCGGGACACGGAGGGTGTGCCGCCGGAAGTGCTCAGGGAGTTAGCGTTGGCTGGGTTGACGTTGCAGCCGACGCCGTCGCAGGCAGAGTATCAGCATGTCGCGGCGACGGTGTAGAACAACAGTCCCACATTTTCATCGACCCCCGGGGGGTTACGAGGGTATTGGCGGTCGACGAAAATAGTGAAGTGAAACCACGCTAGAGATAGGCTGTGTCCCGGAAATCGGGCATGGTTACAGACGGACCCTCGTGGGGTTGAAGCAAGTCAAATCAAAAGACCCACCCATTCTTTTTCATGTTACAGACGGACCCTCGTGGGGTTGAAGCCTTAACTGGGCCACCTCGACAACGGACACTGGCGGTTACAGACGGACCCTCGTGGGGTTGAAGCGGATGCAAGCCTTTTTGTTAGAAGCCAAAGCGTCACGTTACAGACGGACCCTCGTGGGGTTGAAGCGACAACGACCGATTGGCTATCTTTTGCCGACGGCGTTACAGACGGACCCTCGTGGGGTTGAAGCACCCGCGAGTCAAATCCGAAGTAGACGTCCCGGGAGTTACAGACGGACCCTCGTGGGGTTGAAGCGAAGCACTGCCGACGCCAGACCTGGTCGACATCCAGTTACAGACGGACCCTCGTGGGGTTGAAGCAGCCCAGGACTCGCCGTCGGCGACGCCGATCTCCTGTTACAGACGGACCCTCGTGGGGTTGAAGCTGCTCAGCCGCGGCGACTGCCTCATCGAAGCTATGGTTACAGACGGACCCTCGTGGGGTTGAAGCTGCTCAGCCGCGGCGACTGCCTCATCGAAGCTATGGTTACAGACGGACCCTCGTGGGGTTGAAGCCCTGGCTCCTATCCTCATAATTCTGCTTGTTGCCGTGTTACAGACGGACCCTCGTGGGGTTGAAGCTGCCCCGACTGCGGTGCGATGCGAGAGACGAAGAGTTACAGACGGACCCTCGTGGGGTTGAAGCAGCGTCCGTCCAGTCGTGGCCGGTCAGCCAGCAGTGTTACAGACGGACCCTCGTGGGGTTGAAGCTATTTCGACGGTGCCCCCGCCTGCAGGCAAATCATCGTTACAGACGGACCCTCGTGGGGTTGAAGCGTGCTCGAAGTCGATATCGCCGTGGAAATCACTGCGTTACAGACGGACCCTCGTGGGGTTGAAGCGACGTCCAGGAGCGCGTCCATTACGAGCCCGGCCAGTTACAGACGGACCCTCGTGGGGTTGAAGCGACCCGCCCATGTCGTAGGTATCAGGTGACGTGACGGTTACAGACGGACCCTCGTGGGGTTGAAGCCTCCTCGACACCGATCTGCAGGCCCAGGACATCCGGTTACAGACGGACCCTCGTGGGGTTGAAGCGTACTGATAGCGCGCCGTCAAGCGAGTGTTGGTCACGTTACAGACGGACCCTCGTGGGGTTGAAGCCGACGACGAAGAGCCGAGCGTGGTCTCCCAGCCCGGGTTACAGACGGACCCTCGTGGGGTTGAAGCGAAGTCCACTCGCCGTCGGATCCGGGCGAACTGGAGGTTACAGACGGACCCTCGTGGGGTTGAAGCTTGTGAACCAGCCACCCAGCGGCGCGCTTGTCCTTGTTACAGACGGACCCTCGTGGGGTTGAAGCCACAGCCCGGCTCGGACTCTGCTAAAACGTTAAGTGTTACAGACGGACCCTCGTGGGGTTGAAGCAATCCTCGTTGCCAGTCAAAGCGAGCGAGACGAAGCGTTACAGACGGACTCTCGGGCGGTTGAAGCGACTGCGAACACGTCGGGGTATGTGGGATGTAGTGTTTCAGACGGACCCTCGGGCGGTTGAAGCAACTCTCGCGTGATGTACTCCCCTCGGAGTTCCGCGGCGCTGGCCGGTGTACTGATTGTTTGGACAACTAACTGACGACCGACCACGACAGTCGCTGTTCCTCACTGGTGACAGCAGCGCCAGCACCCGAGAGATGCAGTGTGACGTAGAGTTCCAGTATATACGTTCATTCTGAAATCTGGCAAACACTTATCCTCGGCGCCAGTTGAGTCTTAGATGGAAGAAACACTGTCACACGCTCCTTCCATCCCCGTTCCATGCCTGATGACACGCAAAGTCTCGGTCGCTGTCCAAACTGCGACGAGCGCATCACGACTGCGTGGGTGCTGGTTGAATACGAACGAGACGATGGGACAGAAGGCATTTGGGCGGAGTGTCCGACGTGTGAAGACGTCGTTGCGCCAGAGTAGTCGTTTTGAATACCTCCGCTGGAAGTCGTTCTGTAGTTCGGTGAGCATGTACTGAGCCACGTTCCCTATCGTTTTCTCCGGTCATCACATACTCCTAGACATGACATTCGGACCAACGTGGAACAATCTCCGTGACAACATTGACGCACTCCAGTCTAATGCAACCCTTGTTACCCCACTGTCACGCAAAGCCTTCGGCATCGAGGATGTGCAGGAACACCGAGTGCTGATTCAGTACCGAGACGACAACGAGACGATTCCGCTTCAAAAAGACCAATTTGAGACGCTATACGAACGCGTGAGCGAATCCCGGGGAAAGTTCGATATTGACCGCCTGCCGCCGGATGCTGAGCCCTATGCAACTGTATTATCCCTTCATCCACGCTTCGAGGTGGACGATCGGGCAGGGACACTGACCGAAAGCGAACAGTCCACGGGGTCTCCACTGGTGGAAGCTCGAAGTGGTAGTGAGGAACCCGATACGACAGAGCGTGAGGAACCAGATTTAGACGTATATGCAGATGCATTACTGCTGATCGACGCGCTTGAGCGCCATGATGTCGGTTCGCTGGAAACTGTCGAAACGCCCGCGCTGGTGAATATCTACACCCTGCTCTCGGACGTCCAGCGCAATGCAAACGACCTCAGGAAAGACGTTCGCAGTGTCTTGCTTGACCGCCTGCATCACGACCAGCCGGTTTCTGGGCAGTTTGGGTCCGTTCAGCGGACCACGCGTCGGAACCGGTCGCTCAAAGATGCCGAACTGGTGTTGAACGCCTTCGAATCCGCCGGCATCGAACGCGAACGGTTGACGACGGTTGATTCCAGCAAGGTTGATGAAGCACTCGAGGTGACAGAACTGTCCGAGTCCGACGTGTACGACATTGAGCCGAGCGAATACGTTCGTAAGGCCGACGTCGACGAACAAGAGAAAGAGACGCGGCTGCAAGGGCTGAAAGATCAATTGGAAGCGACTGAGGGTGACGAGGCCGATGAACTTCGCGAGGAAATCGAAGAGCTCGAAGACCGGATTGCTGAATTGACCGAGTTCCGGTCAGGCCGGTCATTTCATGAGTTTTCGGCCGGCGGATAGCGTAACCACCGCGTACAACGGATGTCTCAATCGTCTCTTTGGTGGGTATTCAGCACCCCATGCACCACTTCTATAGCGTCTTCACCCTCTTCTCAGTAGTTCGGTGGGCAACGGTCTTGTGACTGGTCCTTGTGTTGACGGAATCCGGTTCTGACTGTGTAGCACTGGTGTTATTCAAGGTACTCATCAGGCGGCCGAATGATTAGATGGTCACGCAGTGATTCAATCAGTTCCGCTGGAAGTCGCAAATAGCCGTCGCCGTCTTGCTGTTTTCCGAATAGTTCTTCTGCGTCTGTTTCGATGACGAGCTGGTTAAGATTACCACCGGCTGTGTGGAACGTGACATTATGTAGGGTTCCAAGTTCTTGTCCGTCGGTACTCATCACTCGCGTGTTGGAGAGCGTGCTTGCGAGGACAGTCTGCATGCGTGCAAATTTGTTACGTTCAATGCACAAATAGATTGTACTTAACTACCCAAGAGGGCAGGCGCCTTGTCTCTGCAATTATTCAGAAGACTGATACCAGCAGCGCCGAAGATTCTATCACAGGCACCACCCAGAACCCACCTTTGATGCCTGTATTCCACCCCCACCACCCCACCCTTTCTACACGACTCATTGAGGTGCTTGAGTAGCTATTACGCCTGAACGGAGTACAATCTAAACAGTCACCAGGTACTAACAGAGGATTCTTGCGACTGCTTGAAGATAGCTCATGACTTTGACGGCGAGGTCTATATCGGTATTGTAAATAGCTCCACAATTATTAGACGTATCAAGCTGATTCATCACTGGCCGACGACTCTTCTGAGTTTTCAGAGTCAATGACGATTACGCTGGTGAACTCGAAACGCGCACCTCCGGTTTCGCTTTCCGTGACTTGAACTTCCCATCCGTGGGCGTTGGCGATACGATCGACAATGGCGAGGCCGAACCCAGTCCCGTCGCCAATTGTGGTAAACCCTGGCTGAAAAACGAGATCGCGCTCGTCAGTTGGTATTCCAGGGCCATTGTCAGCGACGTAGAAGCCGGTATCCTTGGATTTGATGCTCCCAACGGTTATGTTAACGTCTATATTCTCGCGTTCTGTTTCGTTTGATTCCTCTGAGCGAGTGGTTGTTGTTCCGTGCTCAATGGCGTTCGCAAAGAGATTCTCAAAGAGACGTTGGAGTCGGCTTGGATCGCCCTCGATAATACTATTAGTAGTTATGCACAGGTTTGCGTTGCCGCGTGATGAAGTCTCCCATGCTTCTTCTGCGACTGTTTCGATTGCCACTGCGTCTGTTGTGACTAGTTGCTCACCCTCTTTTGTTAGCGTCAGCACCTCTTCAATGATCGCATCGGCGCGTTCATGGGCACGGTTGGCGCGCTCAAAGAACTCCTGTTCACCGGTCTCTTCAGCTAGTGAGAGCGCGGTGTCTGCAGTTGTGAGCGGCGTCTTGAGGTCATGAGAAATAACTGAGACCAGTTCTTCGAGCCGTTCATTCTGGTTCACTAACTCTTGTTTATCACGTCGCTGCTCGGAGATATTGCGAAGGATACCTGCGCAACCGCGGTACTCCGTTTCGAAAGGAAGTGCAGCGATGTGGTCCCGACAGGGGATGTCTCGCCCTTCGCGTGGTTGGATACGTACTTCGACCTGTGCGGAATTCGGACTATCCGAAGACACCACTCGGCTAAGTGCGTCGTCAATGCGGGTGACAGTGTCGTCGCTTTTAATAATTGCAGGTTCCGCGCCGATAAGCGTCTCGCGGTCGTACCCGACTAACTCAACGAATTCCTGATTGATGTACTCAAAACAGCCATCGGCGCCAACTACATAGACTGGGTATCCTAATGCGTCAAGCACAGTAGAGTACCGTTCTGATTCGATTTGAGACCTGTACTCATTGATTGCGTGTTCAACGCGGTTGGAAAGACGCCGGTGTTGTTCAGCGCCTCCTTTCTGAAGATACCCGGTCACACCTGCGTTAACCGCACGACTCGCAATTTCTTCACTTCCTTTTCCTGTGTAAAGAATGAATGGCAGATCCGTGTCGTGATCTCGGACCGTTTGTAGAAATGTGAGGCCATCAGCTTCTGGCATCTCGTAGTCGCTAACGACGCAATCAATTTGATATTCATTGAGCCACGCTCTTGCCTGTTCAACGCATGTTGTGGTCAGTATTTCAGTCTTTGATAGGCCTCGAGAGAGAAACTCTTCAGTAAGGCTAAGAAACGGGTCGTCATCGTCAAGGTGTAGTATCCGCCATTTGGGCGTCTCATCAGGACAGGTCATACTCTGGAACAACTGCGTTGATCTACGTAGTATCTTGATTGATAAAGGCAGTCGGGTTTCACTCTGTATGATATGCATAGATCGATTTTCCCAGGGAGAAAGACGGGCGGACCAATGTTTCCCCAACCACACAATGTGGTGAACGAGAGCCCGCACGTAACAAATCGGCTTTCCGGAGAGCGCGGATCATAGGCAGCATCGAAGTTCACACAGTATCCATTTTTTTGGGTGTTGAGTGGCTAAAACGCTGTTCGGTAAGTATGCTTACCGAGCTGGTGTTTATTCAAATATCGATGGAACAAATCTCGTGAGGGTGGTTCTATGACACGCTCAGAGCTACCAAAGGGAGAATAGCCAACTTGATTGAGAGCCAGAGGTTTTGTAGTGTATAGAATCGTGGATCTAATTCGCGTCCTGACGGTTACGGCTGACAGAGAATTTGCCGCCGCCTGTGAACGTGTGCTTTCAGATCATGGCGATATCCAGGTCATATCTGTAGTGTCGGTCGGAGAGGCTATTGATATATTGGGAAGCGAGACACAGGTTGATTGCATTGTCAGCGATCACGACCTGCCAGATACGGATAGCGTCGCGTTTCTTGAAGCTGTGCGTGCACAGACTCCAACACTTCCGTTTATGCTATTCACAAGCGAGGGGAGCGAAGCGGTCGCCAGTCGTGCCATTTCTGCTGGCGTCACCGATTATATGCTCAAAGAACGCCACGAGAATCCGTGGGATCACCTTGCGACACTCATCACCGATGCAGTCAGATACTACCGCAACCAGCGTGATATCGTCGATACGGAAGCACGAGCCAAAACACTCCTCAACGCTGCACATGACATCATTGCCATCGTTCGGAACGGCGAAATAGCGTATCTCAACGATAGTGGAGTAACTGACATCTACGGCGGCAACCGCGGTCAGATATCGAACGACTCTGTAGCGGATGTGCTCCTCTCAGATGACGGCACTTCTATCAGTTCTCTCCTTGATGCAGTACAGTCCGGTTCTCGGACTCTAGACCAGCGTAACGGGAAACTCATCGCCGTCAATGGGGTACATATCTCAGTTGAGATTACCGCAGCCAGAGTGATGTGGGCCGAAGCGCCGGCAGTCATTCTCATTCTTCAGGATGTTAGTCAACAGAAAGAACTGCGCCTCACGAATCGGGCCATCGACGAAGCGCCCATCGGCATCACGATAGCTGACGCCAACCAACCAGACAATCCGCTCGTCTACGCGAACGACAAGTTCTCAGAATTGACCGGCTATCAGGAAGAAAATGTAGTCGGTCAAAACACTCGATTTCTCCAAGGTGAGAACACCGATCCTAGCCCAGTCGCCGAGATGCGTGAGGCCATCGACGCTGAAGAACCCGTGACTGTGGAGCTGCAGAACTACCGTAAAGATGGGACGGAGTTCTGGAATCGTGTGACGATTGCGCCGGTTACCGACGGTACGGGCGAGGTCACAAACTACATCGGGTTCCAGGAGGACATGACCGAACGCGTCGAATACTACCAGATGCTTCGTCGGTTCCAGCGAGCGGTCGAATCGGCCGGCCATTCGATCTATATGACTGATCCAGACGGCACTATCACGTACGTAAATCCAGCCTTTGAGCGGGCCACCGGCTACGAAAGCGATGAGGTCGTTGGCCAGACCCCGCGTATACTCAAATCTGACGAGATGTCCAACGAGTACTACGAGCGATTGTGGTCGACAATCTCCAGTGGAGACGTCTGGGAAGAAGAGATTCAAGACCAACGAAAATCAGGTGAGGTGTACTATGCGCACCAGACGATTGCGCCATTAACTGACGACAATGGTGAAGTCGAGGCGTACGTCGCCATTCAGCAGGATATCTCCGACCGTAAGGAGCGGGAGTTCAAGCTTCGGCAGTACGAATCTGCGGTTGAAGGTGCCGAGGAGTTGATCGCCGCAATCGATGAAGAAAAACACTATCTCTTTGCTAATGAGGCATACTGCGAGTTCCACGGCCTCGATACCGAGTCGCTGACCGAGCTGGTGCTCAGCGACGGCATTGGCTCAGATATCTACGAGACGGTCGAACCATACTTGCAGCAAGCGTTCGACGGCGAGAGAGTCCAATACCGGATGACACGAACACGGCCGGCACGAGCAGACCGCACGTTTGACATCCGATATTACCCGCTCGAAGACGACACTGGTCACATCGAGGGAGTCGTTGCGACGATGCATGATCTGACTGAACAGATCGAGCGGGAACAACATATTGCATCCCTTGATCGGATGCTACGGCACACCCTTCACAACGAGTTGAACGTGATTCTGGGCCACTCGGAGATGATTCAAGATCAGGGCTCAGATCAGGTAGCGAAATTAGCTATGACGATTGAAAAAGTAGCCGATCGCATCCTTGAACAAGCTGATAAGCAGCGCGAAATCGTTGAAATTCTCTTAAACCCATCGGATCCAACGGCTGTGTTGAATCGCCATAAGGCGGTGGATTTCACTGTTTCACAGCATGTTTGATGTTGTAGACGACACACATCAGAGCGATTTCTCGGAACTCACG
>Ga0207719_100164_pt1 | contig 53820 bp, 54 predicted proteins | sample A23P1SouthBayCA_2_FD_187279 | JGI IMG/M metagenome (GOLD analysis project Ga0207719, IMG submission 187279) | Aerobic enrichment media microbial communities from Eden Landing Ponds, California, USA - A23 P3 (3) (SPAdes) | ecosystem: Environmental > Aquatic > Marine > Unclassified | place... | reverse complement strand
GGCGTCGACATCGGTGCGATCGAGTTCCTCCGGGAGGCGCTCCTGGACCAGCGCGCCGAGGGGACGGGTATCCTGCTCATCTCCGAGAACCTCGACGAGGTGTTCGCGCTGAGCGACCGGGTGCTCGTGCTCGTGGATGGCGAGACCGTCGCGGAGACGACCCCCGGGGCGACCGACAGGGAGACTGTCGGGCTCTGGATGGCGGGCGAGACGACGGGCGAAGCCGGGACGGAACGTCCGGGGACGGCGGCCGACGCGGCCACTGACGGGGGGCGGCGATGAGCGTCGCCGGCGTCGAGATCGACGTGTCCGCCCGCGAGGAGGTACCGGCGTGGCTCGGGTACGCCACCCCCCTGTTCACCGTCCTCGCGGCCCTCGCAGTCGGTGGAATCGCGCTGTTCGCCCTCGGGATCGACCCCGTCGTCGCCTACGAGCGGATGTTCGTGGAGACGCTCCTCGATCCGTTCGAACGAACCCGGGTGCTGATCCGGGGCGTCCCGCTCGTGTTGACCGGGCTGGCCGTGTACGTCCCCCTGCGCGCCGGTCTCTGGAACATCGGGGCGGAGGGGCAGCTGTACCTCGGTGCCGTCGCGGGCACGTGGGTCGGCCTCAACGTCTCCGCTTCCGCGCCCGTCGTCGTTCCCCTGGCGTTGCTCGGCGGGGCCGTCGCGGGCGGGCTCTGGGGACTGGTTCCCGGGTACCTCCGGGCTCGACGCGGCGTCAACGAGATCATCGCGACGCTCATGCTCACGTTCGTCGGGATCGAGGTCACGAACTACCTCGTCTCGGGACCGATGAGCGGCACCGGAAACGTCGCGGTCACGTCCGAACTCCCGGCGGCCGCACGGCTGCCCGACGTGATCGCCGTCGTCCGGACCGTGCTACCGGGCGCGTCCCTCCCCTTCTTCGAGCCCCTCCACGCCGGGGTGCTCATCGCGGTCGCCGCCGCCGTCGCCGTCCGTGTTCTCGTCACCAGGACGCGATTCGGGTACGAGGTCATCGTGACGGGATCGAACCCGGAGGCCGCGCGCCAGGCCGGCATCGACACCGCCTGGATATACGTCGCCGTCCTCGCGCTCGGCGGCGCGCTCGCGGGCCTGGCCGGCGCGGTCGAGATCGCCGGCGAACAGGGCCGCCTCCAGGCGGAGTTCTCGCCGGGGTATGGTTTCACCGCCATCCCGATCGCGCTGCTCGGCCGCCGGGGAGCCGGGCGGGTCGGCCTCGCCGGCCTGTTTTTCGCCCTGCTTTTCGTCGGCGGGTCCGGCATGGAGTTCGCCTTCGACGTGCCCGCCGAGATCACCGAGGTCATCCAGGCCCTGGTCGTCCTCTTTCTGATCACCGCCGAGTTCTTCAAGCGCTACCGGGTCGAGGTACGGCTGCCCGGACGAACACGACGGGCCGGCGCCGCCGGGGAGGGCGAGTGAGATGGTCGGGTTCGTCGCCGGCGTCCTCGACGCGACGGTCCGTGCCGGGACTCCCCTCCTGCTCGCGGCTCTCGGTGAACTGATCAGCGAGCGAGGGGGCGTCCTCAACCTCGGCGTCGAGGGGATGATGCTCGTCGGCGCGCTCGCGGGGTACATGGCGGCGCTCATCACCGGCTCGCCGTGGATCGGCCTCGCCGTCGGCATCCTCGCGGGGGCGGTGCTGTCCCTGATCCACGCCGTCCTCTGTATCACGCTCAAGGCGGACCAGGTGATAAGCGGCGTGACGCTCACCCTCCTGGGGACCGGCCTGACGACGTTCTTCGGGCAGTCCTCGCTTCTGATCCCCGACCGGTACCGCTACTCCTCGTGGGTGAGCGCGTCCATCGACGGCTTCTCGACGGTGACGATCCCGGTCGTCGGGGACGCGCTCGCCGGTCTCCCCGTCGTCGGCCCGGCGCTGTTCGACAACACGCCCGTGGAGTACCTCGCGATCGCGGCCGTCCCGCTCGTGAGCTACCTCCTCTTCCGGTCGAACCTCGGTCTCGAACTGATCGCCGTCGGGGACGACCCCGAGGCAGCCGACACGATGGGCGTCCCCGTGTTCCGGCTCCGGTACCTCGCCGTGATCGTCGGGGGAGGATTCGCCGGCGCCGCCGGGGCGTACTTCTCTCTTGCCTTCCCGCAGGGCTGGAGCACGGGGATGACCGCCGGGGTCGGCTGGATCGCGGTCGCCCTGGTCATCTTCGCGCAGTGGCGGCCCTGGCGGGCGCTCGTCGGCGCGTACCTCTTCGGCGGCGTCGACGCCTTCGTCCTGCGGTCGCAGGCCATCTCCTTTTCGGTCGGCCCCGACGTTCCCCTCGCGGAAGTGATCAATCCCGTCGCCGCCCTCCTGACGAACTCCCAGGTGATGGCCGCCTACCCCTACCTGGCGACGCTGGTCGTCCTGGTCATCGCGACCGAACGGAGCCTCACCGAACAGGTCGGCGCCCCCTCGGCGCTCCTGGAGAACTACAGCCGCGAACTCGACTGACCGTGCCGCCGTCCCCACCTCAACCGTCGCCATGCGCGCGTTGACCTACGTCTACGACTCCGCGAACGCCGACGCCCACGTCGAGGCGGTGCTGGATCGCCTGGCGGAGCGCCCGGAGTCGGTCGAGCGCGTCGACGTGGCCGCCTTCGACGACCGCGCCGACGCGATGCGGGCGGCGACTCTTGCGGTGAAGTCCGGGGTCGGCATCGGCACCACGCCAGAGGAGCTGTTCGACGACGACGGCGACCCCGACTTCTCGCCGGGCGCCCTGATCACCGAGGCCGAGACGGGGCGCCGGCGGCTCCACGTCGGCGCGGACGCGCTCGACGCCCTCGACGCGGAGTGATCCGCCGGCGCCCCCGCAGTCCCGCACGACAACGCCTATAGGCGCCCGCTCGTTACCGGCGACCGATGGACGTCCTGATCGTCGGCGCCGGCGCCGTGGGCTGCTGGATGGCGGGGAGCCTCGACGCCGACGTCGCCTTCGCCGACGTGGACCCGACGGCGGCCGCGGAGGCCGCGAGCGCGGTCGGCGGGCGCGCCGTCGCGCTCGACGCCGACGAGCGGTTCGCCGCCGTCGTCGTCGCGGTTCCGATGGGCGTCGCCGAGGAGGCGATCGCGACCCACGCCCCGAAGGCCCGCGAGGCGATCGTCGACCTCGCGGGCGTCATGACCGGCCCGGCCGAGGCGATGGCGGAACACGCCCCCGACCTTGAGCGCGCGAGCCTCCACCCCCTCTTCGCGCCCGAGAACGCCCCCGGCCGGATCGCGATCGTCGCCGAAAACGCGGGCCCGACGATCGCGGCGATGCGGGCTGACCTCGAAACGGCGGGCAACGCGTTCGTCGAGACCACGCCCGGGGAACACGACCGCGCGATGGAGACCGTCCAGGCCCGCGTCCACGCCGCCGTGCTCGCCTTCGGCCTCGCCGCCGAGCCGGTGCCGGAGGGGTTCGGGACGCCCGTGTACGACGCGCTGGAGGCGCTACGGCAGGAGGTGACGGACGGTACCCCCCGCGTGTACGCCGACATCCAGGCGGCCTTCGACGGCGCCGAGGACGTCGCGGCGGCGGCGCGGCGCGTCGCTGACGCCGCCGAGCGGATCGAGGACGATCCCGCGGCGTTCGAACGCCTCTACCGCGAGGCGGGCGCAACCGCGCGTGATGAAGACGGCAACGAACCAGACGGGAACGGCCCGCCCGGCGACGGATGACCCCCGAACAGCGCGAGGCGATCCTCGACAACGCGAAGTACCTCCGGCGGGTCCGGCCCATCGATCCCGGGGAGATCAACGCGTACGTCGAGGGGCGGCCCCACCCGGCCGCGGTCCGGCAGGTCCTCCGGGAGGCGGCTCCCGATCTCGGCCTGATCGAGCGCCCCGACGGCACCTTCGAGCCGGTCCACGAAGATCCGGTCGAGGGGGTCGCCGGGACGGTCGAGCGGTTCCCCGACCGCTACGCGCGCCGCCTGGAGGACCTGCTGGTCGAGCGGTACGGTCCCGACTGGCACGCCGGCGACGCCGGCGCGGAACTCCGGGAAGCGATCAGCGACCTGAAGGAGGGGTATTTCCGGGGCGCCGACATAACGTACGACGAGACGGCGGCGCTGGGGTACGCGATCTACCACCTCCCCGACTACTACGCCGCGGTCCAGTACGTCCTCGACGATCTCGTTGAGCGCCGGCTCCTCCCCCGGCATCTCCGGGTGGTCGACGTCGGTGCCGGCGTCGGCGGCCCGGCGCTGGGCATCGCGGACTACCTTCCGGAGGACGCACTCCTCGACTACCACGCCGTCGAGCCAAGCCCCGCCGCCGACGTGCTCTCGGCCCTGCTCGACGAGACGGGGCGGAACGTCCACCCGACGATCCGCCGCGAGCGCGCCGGGGACGTCGACCCGCCGGACTGCGACCTCCTCGTCTTCGGGAACGTGCTTTCGGAACTGGACGACCCCGTCTCGGTCGTCCGCCGGTACGCCGAGACCCTCGCCGGCGACGGGAGCCTCCTCCTGCTCGCCCCGGCGGACCTGGCGACGAGCACCGGCCTCCGGGAGATCGAGCGCGAACTCGCCGGCGGCCCGTCCGGCCCCACCGTGTACAGCCCGACGGTCCGGCTGTGGCCCGGCCACGAGCCCAGGGATCGGTGCTGGTCGTTCGACGTCCGGCCCGACCTGGCGGTGCCCGGATTCCAGCGACGCCTGGACGAGGCGGGGGCCGGCGACGGCGAGTTCGTCAACGTCAACGTCCAGTTCTCGTATGCCCTCCTCCGTCCCGACGGCGCCCGCAGGATCGAGTTCGTTCCCGACGCGGGGCGGTTCGCGAAGATGGCCGGGACCGAGCGCCACGTCACCGAACGGATCGACCTCGCCGCCGTGAAACTCAGCCACGACCTCGCGGAGGGCCGGGACGGGTCGAACCCCCTGTTCCTGGTCGGCGACGGCTCACAGCGGGTGGATCACTACGCCGTCCTGACCAGGGAGACGGGGCTGAACGACGATCTCCGGACGGCGGCGTACGGCGACCTCCTCCTCGTCGAGTCCGCCCTCGCGCTCTGGAACGACGACGAGGAGGCGTACAACCTCGTGGTCGACGACGAAACCGTCGTGGATCGGGTCGGGCCCCGGTAACCCCGCGCTCGCGGTCGCCCTGGCCGTCCGACCCGCGCTCGCCCGGCGTTTCCCGGGGGTCGTTCGGCGCCCCCGGTTTTATCCGGCCGTCGACGCACGTACGTCCATGGCACTGCACGACTGTTCCCACCGGATCGAGACGGGGATGCAGGTGTATCCCGGCGACCCCGACGTGTCGCTTTCGCCCTACGCTACCCACGACGATGACGGGTACCGCGTCACCGCCCTCGAACTCGGGAACCACGCGGGGACACACGTCGACGCCCCGGCGCACACCGAACCGGAGGGCGCGACCCTCGGGGCGTACGCGATCGACGACCTCCGGTTCGACGCCCGGATCGTCGAATGCCGTGGCCTCGACGCCCGCGAGCCGATCCAGCCGGACGCCGTCCCGGAGACGGACGCCGACATGGTGGTGTTCGAGACGGGGTGGGACGCCCACTGGGGGACGGCGCGGTACCTCGACCACCCCTACCTCGATCCGGAGACGGCCGAGCGGTGCGCCCGGGCCGGCTACCACATCGCCACCGACACCCTGAACCCCGATCCGACGCCGACGGACGGGGCGACGCCGGACGAGCCGACTGGTGTCCCCGCCCACCACGCCCTCCTGGGTGCGGGCCGGCTGGTGGTCGAGAACCTGACCCGGCTCGACCCGCTCCCCGGGCGCGTCACGATCCACGCCTATCCGATCGCGCTGGACGCCGACGGCGCGCCGGTTCGAGCCGTCGCCGAAACACCGCCCGGGTAGCGCCGTCGCGTCGACTCCTCGCCCCTTTTGTACGCGCCGCCGCAAACGACGCCATGGACATCCTGCTGACGAACGACGACGGCATCGGGGGCACCGGCCTCCGGGTGCTGTACGACGCGCTCTCGGATGTCGGCGATGTGCTCGTCGTCGCGCCCGCCGAGGACCAGAGCGCGGTCGGGCGCGCACTCTCCACGGAGGTCCGCGTCGAGGAACGCGATATCGGGTACGCCCTCGCCGGGACGCCCGCGGACTGCGTGGTTGCGGGTCTGGAGGCGATCGGACCGTACCCCGACCTCGTGGTCGCGGGCTGTAACAACGGCGCGAACCTGGGCGCGTACACCCTCGGGCGCTCGGGCACCGTCAGCGCCGCCGTCGAGGCGGCCTTCTTCGGCGTGCCCGCCATCGCGACGTCGCTGTGGGTGCCCGCCGACCAGTGGCCCGAGGAGCCCGAGCCGGCGGCCTTCGGCCACGCCGCGCGCGCCACGACGTACCTCGCCGAGCACGCCCTCGGCGCGGGCGTGTTCGACCAGGCGGACTACCTCAACGTGAACGCGCCGCGCGACCTCGGCGATCCCGCGCCGATGTCGATCACTCGACCCTCCCACACCTACGACATGGACGCGACCCGGGAGGAAAACGGGACGGTCACCCTCCACGACCGCGTGTTCGAGCGCATGGAGGACGGGACGGTCGACGAACCCGAGGGGACCGACCGCCGGGCCGTGATGGACGGCACGGTGTCGGTGTCGCCGCTGACGGCGCCCCACACGACCGAGCACCACGAGGCGCTGGACGCGCTCGCGGAGACGTATCCGGGCGACGAATGACTCACGCGGAGACGCACGCGCCGGCATGACCGTCGTCCTCTGTGGGATCGGCTGTGACACGACCAACGTCGGTCGTGTCGCCCCCCTGTACGCCGACGGCTGCTTCGAGTACGTCCCGATCCCCGAGAAGACCCGCGACACCGGGGAGACGGCGACCTACGACACCTGGCCGTTGCGATGCCGGGACGGCGTCGCGGCCGACTTCCTGACCGCGATCACGCCCGACCCGAGCGAGGGGACGACGGTCCGGGGCGGGGCGCTCCGGGACTGGCCGCTCCACCACGACCCGAACTTCGAGGCGCTCGCCTACGGCGAACACCGGCCGGGGTACGTCGACCGCCTCCGCCGGCTCGATCCGGGCGACGTCGTGGGGTTTTACGCCGGACTGCGCCGCCCGGACGGCGAGCGCGCCCACCGGCACCTGATCGGCTATTTCACCGTCGAGACGGTCGACGTGATCCCCCCGGACGCGTCGCGGAAGGACGCGGCGGCGGTCTTCGACGACCACCCCGAGAACGCCCACGCAAAGCGCGCCCGCGCTGGCGGCCGGTACTACGAGACGGAGACGGTCGTCCTCGTCGCCGGGCGCGAGCCCGGTGGCCTCTTCGAGCGCGACCCGGTCCGGATGAGCACCTACGAGGTCGCGCCCGGCAACGAGCGCCCCCAGTACTACCTCGATCCGGGGTTCGACGAGCGGTTCCGAGTGGTCGAGGGCCGGGACAACATGCAGTTCAAGCCCGCATATCTGTGTGATCTCGACGCCAGGACGTTCGTGGAGCGCGTCGGGGTTCCCGGGGCGCGATGACCTGCCCGCGATGCTCGCCGCGCGATGCGTGTTACACCCACGTCGGCTCCGAGGCCGTCGCTTCGTCCCCGATCGGATCGGGGTACTGCGGCGTCCAGTCCAGCAGGTCGGCGGCCCTGGCGTTCGAGAGCGCGGCCTCCCCGCCCTCGATATCGCAGGACCCGGGGAGCCCCCCACAGATCGCCGCCACGATCTCCGCCGTCGGACGCCCGAGGTAGTTCTCGTCGGCGACGCAGTTGACGGGTTCGTGGCCGTCGTGGTCCGTGGCGAGTGCCGCCTCGATCATCCCGACGAGGTCCCGAACGTCGACGTAGGAGCCGAAGTCCCCGCCGGCCATGTCGCTCCCGAGGTCGACGTTCTCCTCGGTGGGCCGCGCCGGGGTCCTGTCGGGGCCGAACACCGTCGCCGGCCTGATCGTCGTGACCGACACGCCGTGCCGCCGGGCGACGGTGCGGGCGATCTCCTCGCTGCAGACCTTCGAGAGGCCGTAGACGTCCTCCGGCCGGCGGTCGTGGTCCTCGTCGATCGGGAGGTAGTCCGGCGTCCACGGGGACTCCGCGAACAGCGCCCCGTAGACGGCCTGGGAGGACGTCCAGACGACGTCGATCCCGGCCTGCCCGGCGGCCGTGAGGACGTTGTACGTGCTCGCCGTGTTGTTCGTGAACACGCGGGAACCGGGGTTGTAGACGGGGTCGGCGATCGCGGCCAGGTGGACGACTGCGTCCGGGTCGATCGCCTCGATCGCCTCCCACGTCGGCCCGTGATCGGTCAGGTCCACCGCCCAGAACTCGGCGTTGGCGCGCGTCCCCCCTGGACGATCGTGGTCGATCCCGACCACGCGCGTCCCGCGATCGGCCAGCCGATCGACCACCCAGGGGCCGACGTTGCCGAGCGCACCCGTCACGAGCGCCGTGTCGACCTCGTACTCGAACCGTGTCATGGCCACCCACGAGACATCGTAGCACTCCCGGATAACCGTTTGTGTGCCGACGGGCGGGGACGGGCGGCCGGTCCGTTTCTCGTTGCTCGGCCTTGTTCACGCCGCTGTGCGCATGGCGAAACGATCCCCGCGAGTAACAGTGGGCACGAAATGGGTAATAGTGGGCAATATTTATATCGCAATGGGCCACAGTGGATACCGCGATGAAAGTCGACGCCCACGACCTGCAAACGAACGAGACGGACGACCGGGGACGGATCTATCTCGGAACCGAGTACGCGAACAAACGCGTCACGGTTGCCGTCGTCGAGGTCGAATCCGACCGGTCGGACGACGAGGAACTAGCTGCTGCGTACCGCGATGCCTCCGGGAGTGCGGAAACGCTAGCCGAGGAGTGGGACGAGACGTCGGACGACGCGTGGGCCGGACTGGATGGATGACCGCGGACGTGAAGATCCGACGGGGCGACGTGGTCATCGTTCGACTCGATCCTGCCGAGGGCCACGAACTGAAGAAGACGCGCCCGGCAGTCGTGGTCCAGAACGACGTGGGAAACAAGAACGCCAGCACGACGATCATCGCGCCCGCGACGGGCACGCACCGCGGCTACCCCTTCGAGGTGTTCGTCGAGGCGGACGGATCGCCCTTCGAGAAGGACTCCTCCGTCCGTCTCGATCAGGTCCGGGCCGTCTCCATCGAGGAGCGGATCCACTCGGTCGTCGGGCGTCTCGATCCGTCGACGATGGACGCGATCGACGACGCGCTGAAACTGAGTCTCGAGCTCGACTAGCGCGACTCCCGCTGTTCGACCTTGTTCAACTCGATCAGCAACCGGAAGATGGCCTTCACGAGGTTCGCGTCGACGTCGAACTGCTCGGCGTTCTCGCCGGCGCGCTCCATGACGCGGCGTTCCTGCTGTTCGTCGGTGGTGGGGAGTTCACGTTCCGCCTTGACCTCGGCGATCGTGTCCGCGACGTACGTCCGTCGGGCGATCAGCTCGACGAGCTCGCGGTCGATCGACCGGATCTCCTCGCGGAGCTCCTCTAAATTCATGTCCTCCGTGCGCCGTCGTTCCGTGTCTCCGTCAGCCATGTTGTTCCCTCCCGGTCCGCCCAGCGGTCCCGGACGTCCGAAAGCGCGTCCGCCGTCCCGATAGCAGTTACGCTCGGCCCCGTCCCCGACAGCGAGACGCCCCGGGCCTCCGGAAGGGCCTCGATCAGCGGCTCCGCGGAGAAGCCGAGCGCGGCACAGAACGCGAAGCCGTTGACGGTCATCGCCTGGGCGTACCGTCCCTCCAGGGCGGTCTCCCCGACGAAGTCGGCGACGGGCGCGATGCGCTCACACCGGGAGACGTCGGCGTCCGCCGAGTAGGCCCGTTCGGGCGGCGTCCACACCAACACGTCCCAGTCGACCTCCTCGCGGGCGAGCAGTTCGTCCTCGTCGTTGTCGGTGACGACGACGCCACCGAGCATGGAGGCGCTCGCGTCGTCGAACGCGCCGGTGACGGTGACGCCGGCGTCGCGGGCCGCCTCGACGCCGATCCGGGCGGCCTCCTCGCGGGTGAGGTCGCCGTCCGGGCCCACGGGAACGGAGAGGGCGGAAAGCGCGGCGAGAACGGCGGCGTTGGCGGCGGCGCTCGAACTTTTCAGGCCCGCGGCCATCGGCACCTCGCTCTCGGTGCGGACGGTGCCGCCCTCGCCCGCGCCGTAGCGGTCGGTCACGATCTCGACGCACCGCTCGATGAGGCGCGTGTCGGCCCCGGGGGCGCCGGCGATCGTGCCCGTGACGCCGCCTTCGGGCGTCAGGTCGACCTCGGCAGTCGTGTCCGCGTCGATGGCGAACGCCGACCCGGTGTGGTTCGCCAGCGCGTTGAGTACCGTCCCCGCGGCGGGCGCCCGGGCGCTGCCGTGCATGCTCCCCCGCAGACGGGCGCCACACTTACGGGTGGCGATCGTGAGGGGCGATCAGTTCTCGCCGGCCCCCTGCCGTCGTGACCGTCGCACGTCCGGACGCCGACTGATTTCAGGACCGTCCGCAACAGGAAAAACTATACGACTGGTGTGAGCAACCCCGATATGAGTCCGGGGGAGGGGGTTTCGGTCCGGGAAGCGACAGCCGGAGCCTCGAACGTCCTCGTGACGTCCCCGGCGATGGAATCGGCCACCGACGAGGTGTGTGCGGACCTGTTCGCGACCTCCGGGGAGGAACGCGCCCTGTTCGTCACGCTGGCCGACGCCCCCGACGACAGGCTCGCTGCCTTGCGCGCACACGCTGACGGCACCGACCCGGAGCGGGTCGGGTTCGTCGCCGCGGACGATTCGGCGCGATCAACCTCCGGAACGACGGTCGAGTGCCAGGGAACGCGGATCAGGATCGAGACGGTGTCGAGCCCCGGCGACCTGACGGGCCTGGGGATCGAAACGAGTTCGTTCCTCGCCCGGTGGGGCGACGACCGGCCGATCCGCGTCTGTTTCCACTCGCTAACGACGCTGTTGCAGTACGTCGATGTCGAGCGGGCCTTCCGGTTTCTCCACGTGCTCACCGGGCGGTTCGACGAGGCCGGCGCGCGCGCACACTTCCACCTCGACCCGGGCGCTCACGAACCCCGGGAGGTGAACACGCTGAAACCCCTCTTCGACGCGGTCGTCGCCTTCGAGGACGGCGAATGGACCGCCCGGACGCGGTGACTCCCGGCCGACCCCTGGCGGCGGCGAGCGGGTCGCGGTCCGGTCCTGGCGGCGAGGATCGACCCCCGGGGAGCCACAAACGGGAAGTCGCTCGGCACTGTAGGTCGTGCACACATGACACACCAGCAGCACCGTTCCGGGCGCGGCACGCGTTCGGTGGACGTACGATCCGGCGACGGAGGTGGGAACCCATGGACGACAGGACCTGCCTCGTGACGGGGGCCTCGCGGGGGATCGGCCGCGCGATCGCCGAGGAACTCGGGTCGCGGGGGGCCCGCGTCGTCGTGAACTACCGCTCCGCGGAACGGAAGGCGGCCGAGACAGTCGAGGCGGTCGAGGCGGCGGGCGGGGAGGCGATCCCGGTGCAGGCTGACGTGACCGACGCCGACGCGGTCGACGCGATGGCCGAACGCGTCCACGGGGCGTTCGGCCCGGTCGACGCCCTCGTGAACAACGCCGGCATCACCCGCGACAGGAAACTCGCCGACATGGATCGGTCGGACTGGGAGGCGGTGATCGACGTGAACCTCACGGGCGCGTTCACGACGACGAAGGCCTTCTTCGCGGACCTGAAGGCCGCCGAGGAGGGCCGCCTGATAAACATCTCCAGCGTCATCGGCCAGCAGGGCAACTACGGGCAGTCAAACTACGCCGCCGCCAAGAGCGGCCTCTTTGGCTTCACCCGGTCGCTCGCGAAGGAGTTCGCGCCCCACGGATCGACGGCCAACTGCGTCGCGCCGGGGTACACCCGAACCGAGATGGTCGAGGCCGTCCGCGAGGACATCAAGGCCCGGATCCGGAAGGACATCCCGCTCGACCGGTTCGCGGAGGTCGAGGAGGTCGCCGCAGTCGTCGCCTTCCTCGCGAGCGAGGACGCCTCCTACGTCACCGGCGAGGTGATCGACGTCAACGGCGGCATGGCGCCCTGACACACCCTCGGGCCCGTGGTATCCGGGGAGGCTCTCAGGCTCGCGTGATCCGGGAGATCCGGGAGTCCGCCGTCCCGAACCGCCCCCCGTACTCGGCGACGTACAGCGCCCCGTCCGGACCGACCGCCATCGCGATGGGAGCGTCGAACGCCGTGTCGGGGAGGAACGGCCGAACCTCGGCGACGTCGCCGTCGGCGACGCCCCCTTCGAAGGAGACGGTTTTGACCCATCCCCGACTCCACTCCGCGATGAACAGTTTGCCGTGGTACCAGGCGTGGAGCCCGCGGTCCTCGGAGCCCGAGTCGAACCGGAAGAGGGGGCCACACGTCGGGCCGGCGCCCTCGAGGGAGGGGAAGGGTGCCTCCCCGTCGTTCACGAGGTCCACGTAGTCCGGCGCCCCATCGAGGGCGTCCCAGCTACCTGGATACCAGATCAGGGAGTCCTCGACGGCCGGGAGCTGCGCCAGGCCGTCGTTGTTGGGGGAGTCGTTGGTGGGCCCGGCGGGGTCGAACGTGTCGCCGCTCTCGCCGGTCCCGTAGTCGTAGTCGAGGTACGCATAGGGGCCAGTGAAATACGGCCACCCGTAGTTTCCGGGCTCCGTCGTGCGGTTGAACTCGTCGAACCCGGGGGGTCCCCGGTCCGGGTGCCACTCCCGCGCGTCGGCCGCGTAGTCACACCAGAACAGGGCGCCGGTGTCGGCGTCGACCGACGCCTGGTAGGGGTTGCGACAGCCCATGGCGTAAATCTCCGGGCGGACGGTCGCATCCTCGAACGACTCGCCGGTGTCGGCCTCGTGGCGCTCCTTGAGGTTCCCCGCCGGAACCGTGTACGATCCGTCGTCTTCCGGGGTGATCCGGAGGATCTTCCCCCGGAGGTCCGAGGTGTCGCCCGCCGAGCGCTGGGCGTCGAAGTAGTCCCGGCCCTCCCGTTCGTCCAGGGGCGCCGTCCCGGGGTCGGTCGACGCGAGCGCGTACGTGTTGTCGCCCGTCGTCAGGTACAGGTGGCCTTCGGGGCCGAACTCGATATCGCCCCCGGGGTGGCAGCACACGTCCCGCTGGACGGGGACCCGGAGGATCTCGGTTTCGGTGTCGCGATCGATCGACCCGTCGTTCATCGTGAACCGCGACAGCCGGTTGTAGGGGTCGCCGATCGACTCCTCGGGCGGGCGGGCCATGCTATCGCGGTCGCTCCCCGCCTGGTCGAGGTATTCGAGTTCGGCGTCGGTCTCGGCGACCGCCTCGTTCGTCGGCGAGTAGTAGACGTACACCCACCCGTTCTCCGCGAACGCCGGGTCGACCGCGATCCCGAGTCCGCCGTCCTCCAGGCCGACGAAGGCCGGGAGTTCGAGCGCGACCGTGTCGGTGAACTCCCCGTCGCCGGCCTCCTCGATGACGCCGATCTCCGCCGTGTCCCTGATCGCGGCGTGGAATGCCGCCCCCCGGGTGATGTAGAGGACGCGTCCGTCGGGAGTGGTCGCCAGGTCGATCAGGTTGTCCATGCGGTCGCTCACGACCGTCCGCTCGTGGTCGTCGGGGTCGGGCGGCTCCGTCGGCGTCGGCGGGGGGTCCTCGGTCGGCGTGGGTTCCCCCGTCGGCGTCTCGGCGTCCGGCGTGTCCGTCGGCGTGGCCGCGTCGGTCGGTCCGTCCGTGTCGGTCGGCGTGTCCGTGTTCGGCCGCGTGGTGGTCCTCTCGGCCGCCGTGGCGTCGGTCGGCGTCGCGGTTCCGGTCGCGGCCGTGCCGTCGGTCGGCGTCGCGGTTCCCGTCGGCGTCCCGCCCCCGTCGCCGCCACACCCCGCCAGCCCGACCACGCCCAGGGCCCCGACGGCCTTCAGGAACCGCCGGCGGTCCGGCCGTCCATGATCGGATTCCCCGCTGTCGTCAGTCATACCTCGTGAATCTCGATCGCGTTGAACCGGGGGTTGTGGACGATCGGGATCGCGCCCACGGTCAGTTCGGCGTCCGTGACCTCGACCTCGAACGTCTCCGTCAGCGCGGTCGCGTACCCGACCTCGGCGTATATGTCGAACTCCTTGAGGACGGGCTTGCCGTTGATCTCCACGGTGAACACCTTCTTCCCGGCGCCGCCCTCCTTTGGCCCCCCGAACCAGACCTCGGCGAAGTGCAACGTGACGTCGTAGGTCCCGTTCGGGAGGGTGAACGTGTAGGTGAGCGGGCTTCCCTCCTCGTACCGTCCGTCCGTCGGCCCGTACCAGTGCTCCGTCCGGTACAGGTCGTCGTGCTCGGTGCCCTCGATGGACGTGTCGAAGACCCCCGCGTTCGGGGCGGGGTCGATGTCGACGGCGTCGTCGTCCGTCCACCAGCGGGCGTTCTCCGCCAGGCCGCCGACCATGTTCGTCCCGTCGATGTCGAGGTTCTCCGTGAACGCGGGCTCGGGGCGGAACTGGAGGCCGTCGACCGTGACGGTGTCGGCGGTGTGGACGCCGCCGCAGTCGATCCCGATCGGGGATACCCCGGTGGTTGTCGCGACGACGGACTGATCGACGGTCACGTCGGCCCGGTCGGTCGCGGTCGCGTAGCTCACGTCGGCGGCGAGCGTGTACTCGCCGGTCGCGGACGCGGGCGCGGTCACGTCCCAGGCGACATCCCGGGATACCCCTTCCGGGATCGAATCAAACGAGGTAGGACCGGTCGCGGAAACTCCCCAGTCGGCGGTCGGAGGCTCCATGGTGACCTCGACGGTCCGGACCGGGAAGGGGTAGGGGTTCGCGAGCGCTCCGGTGATCGTGGTCGTCTCACCCGGGGGCGTGGATCGAAGCTCGATCGAGAGCAGCGGCGACGGGTCGTCGCCGAGGGGCTGTTCGGGCGTGGCCGTCGTCGTCGACGTCGACTCCCGGGGTGTCGCGGTCGAGTCCCGGGACGTCTCCGTTGGGTCCCCGGTCCGTGTCGCCGTCGCCGTTTCCGGAGCCGTCACCGCCCCGGTTTCCGTGGGCGTGGACGCATCAGTCCGGGAGGGGACGCCGGTACCGGTCCCGGTCGGCGAACTCCCCGCCCCGTCCTGTGTCACCGTCCCGGTACCCGGTGGGCTCGTGGTGTCGACCCCGCCGTCGCCGAGACAGCCGGCCAGTCCACCCAGGCCGAGCGCACCCACGACCGCCAGAACGCCCCGCCTGGTGGGTCCCCCCGAAGAACCCGGTTCCGAGCGGTTCTCGGCGGGCATATCGGGCATTGGGCGTACGACGGGAAGACGAGGAATAAAGCTGGTGCCCCGCCAGCCCCTCAACTCCCCTGCGATCCGTTCGCGTCTCCCCTCGCGTTTTTGGCAAGCCTAAAATACCCGGAAGCCGAGACACCGACAATGAGCGCACGCGACGACGACCCGGCGACCGATGGCGGCGCGTACACCTTCGCTGACGTGAGCGTCGTCATGGGAACGTACAACGAGGAGGCGGCGATCGGGACGGTCCTCGACGACGTCGATCGTGTGACTGACGGGGAAGCCGAGATCGTTTGTGTCGACGGCTCCTCGGACCGGACTCCCGAGATCGCCCGAAAGCGCGGCGCCCGGGTGATCGACCAGGAACCACAGGGGTACGGCGTCGCGGTCGAGCGCGCCCTCCGGGCGGCCTCCCGGCCCGTGGTCGTGACGACCGACTGTGACGACACCTACCCGATGGAGCGCCTGCCGGACTTTCTGGACCTGATCAACGCGGGCTACGACGTCGTTTCGGGGGATCGGCTCTCGGGGGACGCGAGCGCGATGCCCGCGTTCAACCGCCTCGGCAACCACGCCTTCGCCCTCCTGGCGAGCGCTCTCCTCCTCCGGCGGGTCCGGGACACGACGACGGGGATGCGCGCCTACCGCCGGGAGACCATCGAGTCGATCGCGTGGACCGAGAACACCGGCCTGTCGGCGGAGCTCCTCATGCGCCCGGTCGCCCGGGGGTACGACGTGACCGAGGTCGAGATCGCGTACGACGACCGCCTCGGGGAGACGACGCTCAATCCCCTCTCGGGGGGAGCGGCGATCGCGAAGTCGATCTGCAAGGTCGGGGCCGAGGAGGCCCTGGGCCGACTCAGGGGTCGGTCGCCCCGGGGGCCGGGCGCGGTCCGGGAGTCGTCGTAGGCATCAGGTGGCCGAGAGGTTCGTCCGGACGGAGACGCCCTCCGGCGCGCGTTCGGGGACGTACGCCGCCGACCCGCCACAGGTCCGGACGTCGAAACACTGCTCGACGCGGGGTGAGAGTGCCCTGACCCGACTTTCCCCCGTTCGCACGGGCACATCCAGCCGGTAGTCGAACACGTACCCGGGCCCGCGATCGACCGTGACGATCAGCCGGACCTCCCCGTCGGGGTCGATCGTGGCGTTCCCGAACGGCCGCACGTCCCCCGAGAGCCGGACCGCGTCGGGGCCGATCCGCATCCGCAGGTCCAGGCGGTCGGTGGCGTTCTCCGCGACGTACAGCGCGCTCGCGTCGCCGGACTCGATCCGGACGGTCGTGCTCGCGCCCGCCGGAACCCCGAGCGTCGCGTCGAGGACCACCGCCCGCCCCGAGACGTCCCGAACCCGGGTCAACTGCGCCGCCTCGGGTGAGTCGGCGCTGGGCGCCCAGAACCCGCGGTAGGTGTACCGGTACAGCCGCCGGTCGGGGAAGGCGTCCGCGACCGCGAAGGGGTGGTCGTCGAGCGCGTAGACGGTCCGGCCGTCGAACCCCGGATCGTTCCGGAGGGCCTGGAAGGGATGGTTGAGCCAGTCGCCGTAGGGGTCCGGGAGGAGCACGACGGCGTTCGCGGGCGGCCCGCCGGCGAAGGGCTCGTAGGCGCGCTCGTACACCTCGGTGCGCCCGGCGTTGTCCTCGATCGGCTCGGCGACGAGGCTCGCCGACGCGGCGCCGACCGTCCCCGCGCCAACGAGCAGGACGGCGACGACCAGGGCGCGCGCCGTCCGGGGCGCGAGGAGGGCCCCGGCGATCCGGTTCTCGACGCGGTCGCGAAGCCCCCTGGACGCCCCGATCGCCCCCCGGGCGGCGAACGCCGCGGTCGGGAGCAGCAGGTCGTAGTGGTAGTGTGGGCCCATCGCGCCGATCAGCCCGTCGTCGGCCCGCGTGAGGTTGCCGAGGATGTTGTAGTTGCCCCAGAAGTAGACGTTGCCGGCGGCTACGGAGACGAAAACGCCCGCGAGGACGGCCCGCCGGGCGGTGAACCCGCGTCCGCCGGTGACTCCCCGGCGGGCGACGAGAACGACCCCCAGGACGGCGAGCGCGGTGCCGAGGACGCCGCCCGCGACCCACTCCGTGAACAGGACCCGGAGCACCGCGGCGTTGGCCTCGACGGCGAGTTCGGGGGTGTACTGGATCTCGTGGCCGAGCAGCCGCCGGGTGCCGAATCCGAGGCCGTCGCGGGGGCCAAAGGCCCGGTAGGGAAACCGCGTCGGCGCACCCGTCACCGCGGCGTTGTACGCCAGGGTGGCGACGACGCCGCCGAGGCCGAACGCCGCGGTCGTCGCCTGGCGGGCGAGGGCGGACGGCAGCCACCCGGCGTCTCTCGGGCGTTCGAGGCGCAGCCGGATCGCCGCCCGGGCGCGCCACAGGGTCCAGCACGCGTGGGCGAGAAAGGGCGCGGCGAACAGGACGGCGGTGTAGGGTCGCGAGAAGAAGGCGAGGCCGACGGCGATCCCGGCGGCGGCGGGCCAGCGAAGCCCGTCGAGCCGGTCCGCCCGGAGGTACGCGTACGCGAACGCGAGGTTCAGGAGCGCGGTCGGCGCGTACGGGAGGAAGAGGGCGGTGTTGACGAGAAAGAGCGGCGAGGCGACGACGAACGCCGCGGCGAGCAGGCCGGTCGGCCGGTCGAAGACTTCGCTCGCGACGCCGTAGGAGAGCGCGACGATCCCGGCGGCGACTCCGGCGAGCGCGAACTCGGGCGCCCCCAGGACCATTCCGACGGCGAAGATCGCGGCCGGGACCGGGGCGTACTTCGGGTACAGCCGATCGCCGTCCTCGACGAAGAACCACGGGCGGAAGGCGTCCTCGACCGTCGGATAGAGGTTCAGTTGCCCTTCCAGGAGCATCCCGGCCTGCTGGAGGTAGACGGCCTCGTCGTGGTTGATCGAGTAGTACGGGAAGACCCGCGTCGTGACGAGCCAGACCGCGAACGCCCCGAGGAGGGCGACGGCGGCCGCGGCGAGCCGGGCCCTGTGTCGGTCCATCACTCGGCCGGGAACCACGCCAGCGTGTGGTCGGCGGTCAACTCGACGCCGACGCGCTGGCCGATGTCGAGGTCGGCGGCGTGGTTGTGCTGGCAGTGGACGACCTCGCGGGTGTCGAGTTCGACGCCGTAGACGAACGCGGGGCCGGTGTACTCACGGGTGACGATCCGGCCGTCGCCCGGGGCTCCGTGACCTTCCTCGACTCCCCGGCCCTCCTCCACCGGCGTCGCCGCGAGGTCGTCCGGCCGGACCAGGACGTCGACGGCGGCGCCGTCGTACTCCCTCGAGAGGCCCTCCAGCATGCCTGCGTGCAGCGTCCCGATCCCGGTCTCGATGATCCCCTCTTCGAGTTCGCCCGAGACGAAGCCGGCCTGGCCGAGGAAGTCCGCGACGAAGCGCGACTCGGGGTGCTCGAACACCCCCTCGGGGCGGCCGACCTGCTCGATCCGGCCGTCGTGGACGACCGCGACCCGGTCGCTGATCGAGAGGGCCTCCTCCTGGTCGTGGGTCACCGACACCGCCGTGACGCCGGTCTCCTTGATGATCGCCCGGACCTCCTCGCGCATCTCCTTGCGGAGGGCGACGTCGAGGTTCGAGAACGGCTCGTCGAGCAGGAGTACGTCGGGTTCGGGGGCGAGCGAGCGCGCGAGCGCGACCCGCTGGCGCTGGCCCCCCGAGAGGTCGTCGGGGCCGTGGTCGCCGTAGCCCGACAGCGAGACGAGATCCAGGAGATCCTCGACGCGGGCCTCCCGCTCCGAGGCGGGCCAGTCGTCGATGCCGAAGGCGACGTTCTCGGCGACGGTGAGGTGTGGAAAGAGGGCGAACTCCTGGAACACGAGGCCGACGTCGCGGCTCTCGGGCGGGACGAACCGGCCCTCGCCGGCGACGGTCTCGCCGGCGACCCGGATGGTTCCCGAGTCGGGTCGGGCCAGCCCGGCGAGCAGGCGAAGCGTCGTCGTCTTGCCACACCCGGAGGGGCCGAGCAGGGTGAGGAGTTCGCCCTCCCGAACAGCGAGGGAGAGGTCATCGATCGCCGTCTCCGGGCCGAACGCCTTGGTGACGCCGTCGAGTTCGAGGACGGGGTCGCGGTCCTCGCTCGCGTCCGGCTCGCGGCGCTGTGTCTCCTCGCGCGCTCGTTTTCCCTTCCCGGTCCGGGTTGGTTCGACAGTCATCGGTTCTCCGCTTTCAGGATCACGGCCATCGACAGCCCGGAGACGACGACCAGCACGAGGGCCGGCACGGCCGCCTGGCCGTAGGCGCCGGCCTCCTGTACGCGCCAGATGTAGGTGACGAGGGTATCAAAACCTAACGGACGAAGCAGGAGCGTCGCCGGGAGTTCCTTCATGGTCGTGAGAAAGACCAGGGCGGCGCCGGTGGCGATCCCCGGGGCGATCAGGGGGAGCGTGACGTGGCGGAACGCCGACAGGGGCGACCGTCCGAGTGTGCGCGCCGCGTCCGTCAGGCGGCGGTCGACCTGCATCGTGGAGGTGCGGATCGAGCCGACGGCCTGGGGGACGAATCGGACGACGTACGCGAACACGAGCAGGGAGAGCGTCTTGTAGCCGAAACTGATCTCCGTCCGCGGGAGCACGAACAGGGAGATCGTCTCGCCGCCGAGTCCGACGGTCGCCTCCAGGCGCGAGATCGTGATGACCGTGAACTGGCCCACGAACTCCAGGCTCGACCCGATCAGCGCGATCGCGATGACGATCCCGGGGGTCGCGTAGCCGACGTAGGAGAGCCGGTCGGCGAGCGCGGCCAGCCGGGAGTCGGACACGGCGGACTGGACGGCGATCGGGAGGGCGACGAGGACGGCGGCGACGGCGGCGAGCAGGGCCACGTACCCCGAGTTCACGCCAAAGGAGGCGGAGAACTGCGGGACGGCACCGTAGCCGCCGCCCGCCTCGGTCCACAGCAGCCAGAAGACGACGACCGGCGCCAGGATCGCGACCGCCGCGACGCTCGCGGGGAACAGCGCCGCCGGGTACCGCCACGCACCGAGCGAGAGGGAACGCGCGCCGCGGTTCCCGCGGCTCGCGTAGGCGCCGGCGTCGTCGGCGCCGATCCGGGACTCGACCGCCAGGATGACCGCCGTGACCGCGAGCAACTGGATCGCGAACACGGTCGCGTCGCCGCGCGCGAACGCGGTGTACCGCGCCCAGATGATCTGGGTGAACACCTCGACGCCCATGAAGTTGGGCGTCCCGAAATCAGAGAGCGTGTAGAGGGCAACGAGGAGGGCGCCGGCGGCGATCCCGGGGAGGATCTGGGGGAGCGTCACTCGCCGGAACGCCTCCAGGCGGCCACAGTCGAGGGTGCGTGCGGCGGCGATCAGCGAGGCGTCGAGGGAAAGCAGCGAGGCACGCGTCGTGAGGAAGACGTAGGGGTAGGTGTACAGCGTCAACACGAGGGCGGCGCCGGCGAAGCCGTCGATCGCGGGGACGGTGATGCCGACGGGCGCGAGGGCCTCGGAGAGGGTTCCCCGGGGCCCGGACGCCGCGAGGGCGGCGAACGCGCCGAGGTAGCTCGGGATCGCCAGGGGGAGCGCGGAGACGACGGTGAAGAACCGCGAGAACGGCAGGTCGGCCTGGGCCGTGAGGACGGCCAGGGGGACGCCGATCAGGACGCTCCCGGTGGTGACGACGGCGACGAGGGCGACGCTCGTCCGGAGCACCCGGAGCGTGTCGGGCGCGAGGAGGAGATCGACCGCCCCCCCACCGAGCCCGGCGGCGTCGACCACCAGCCAGACGAGCGGCAGGACCAGCAGTCCCGCGATGGCGGCCGCGAGCAGGGTGAGGCCGACGCTCCTGGCGTCGTCGTCAAGCAAGGTTCGGCCGTCCGGGTCGGCTCGCGTGCGGAGGCTCATCGCGGGGGCGCGTGGCTCACCCGAGGACGCCCGCCTCGCGCATCAGGTCCAGCGTCGGTTCGAGGTCCGCGAGCCCCGCGAGGTCGATGTCGGGCGGGGAGAGCTGGTCGATCGGCGGGAGTTCGCCCACCGGCGCCACGTCGGGAATCATCGGGTAGGCGAAACTGACCGTCGCGAAGAACTCCTGGGCCTCCGACGACAGCAGGTGGCGCACGAAGTTCGCGACGAGGTCGTCCTTGTCGGTGCCCTTGATCTTCAGCGCGCCGGCGACGTTGACGAGGGCGCCGGCGTCGCCCTCGGTGAACGCGAGATCGATGGGCGGGTCCGAGGTCGCCGGATCGTTCTTCACCCGCATCGCGTAGTAGTGGTTCGCGAAGCCGGCGTCGAGTTCGCCGTTGGCCACCTGCCGGGAGACGACGGCCTCGTTGGGGAGTTTCTCGATGCCGGTGTCGGCCATCGATTCGAGCCACGACTTGGTGTCCTCGTTCTCCCGGATGAGTCGCATGGCCGTCACGAAGGACTTGAACGCGCCGTAGGTCGGCGCCCAGCCCATCGTCCCGAGGCCGGCGTCCGGAAACTCACGGACCTTGTTCGGGATGTCGCTCTCGCTCAGGGCGTTCGTGTTGTACGGGACGCTCCGTGCGCGCCCGGCGACCCCCGCCCAGGCGCCGTCGTCTCCCCGGAAGTCCGAGGGGACGTCATCGATCGCGTCGGAGGGGAGCGACTCGTAGGCGTCGTTGTTCGCGACGAAGGCGAGCGAACTCGCGTCGATCGACCAGAAGACGTCCGCGGGCGCGACGCCCTGCTCGACCTCGTCGACGATGTTCTGTGCCTGGGAGGAGGAGGGTGCGGACGTCGATCTCACGCTGAAGTCGGGGTAGATCTCCTCTAACATGCCGATGAACGTCGTGTAGATTCCGCCCTCGCCGCCGCCGATGTAGAGGTTCAGGCTTCCCGACAGGTCGGGGAGGTCCTCGATGGACGTGCCTCCCGGGGGGTCCCGCCCCTCCACGAGCGTTCCGGACCCCCGGAACTCCGAGAGCGAGGGGATATCGGGGCCGCCGTTACCGTTACCGCCGGGGAGGATGCCGCCACACCCCGCGAGGCCGGTTGCTGCTCCGGCGCCCGCTGCCGCCAGGAACCGGCGCCGCGTCGTTCGGCTGCCGTCGCCGTTCGCGTCGTGCCCGTGGTCGCCGTTCATACCTGGATTAGGTTGGCCTAAAACTCTTAAACCTACCGGTTCGCGGACGCTTCGGCGGCCGAACCGGGGCCTCCCGTCAGTATCAGTCATCCGCCGGAACCGCCTGTTGCTCCTCGATCGCGTCGAGACAGTCCAGCCACCGAAGCATGTGTTCCCCACAGTAGTTGAGGAAGGCGCCGTTGGTCCACGCCTCGAAGTCGCCCGCCCGCAACGTTTCGGCCATCGCCCGGAAGACGCCGGCGTAGGAGTCGGCGTCCCCACCGGCGCCGTCGATGACCTCCCAGACGTGTTCGTTGCACTCCAGGCCCGCGACCTCGTTTTCCAGGTCCGAGAACGTAGAGCGTGGCGCCTTGTTGTGCTCACACAGGGGCGCGCCGTTGTAGATCCGCTTGCCGAGGACGTCACAGGCCCGTTTCAGGAACAGGCCGCTCCAGATGTCGTCGAACCGACCCACGTCCCAGCGGTTGTCGTCCATCGGAAGCTGGTAAAAGGCGGGCACGACCTCCCGCTCGAAGGCGAGGTTCATCGAGCAGACCGTGAGGTACTGGCCGCACCCGGCGACGAAGTCCCGCTCGAAGTCCGCCGCCGTCGTCCGTGTCTGGGCCTGGCCCCGCAGGTCACCGTCCATGAGGATGCGCACCGCGTCGAGGTCCGGGACGTTCGTCCACATGCCCTGGGAGGCGACCACGTCGCCCCGGTCGACCGTCGCCGTCGTCGTCTCGACGGTCTCGTCCATCGCGGCGTAGGGGTACCCCCGGGGGTACAGGTCGCCATCGGACTGATAGAGGACGTTCACCCACCGTTCGTCCGACCGGACCTCCTCGATCTCGCCCTCGAAGTCGAGGTTGCGCATGTGGGTCCCGAAGAAGTCGTGGTCGGGGTGGGGGCGGGTGTCGTCGTCGATGAAGGCGCCGCGCTCGAAGTCGTTCGCCCACAGGTACAGCAGGCCGAAACTGGTCTGGGCGTGGCTCGCCTCGGGGATCAGGCCGGCGTACTCGCCGATCCCTTCGGCCTCGAACCACTGCTGGCGGCGCGAGCCGTCGAAGACCGCGCCCGAGAGGCCTTCATCGCGGATCATCGCCGCCATCCCCGCGGTGTCACAGAAGTCCTCAGTCACCAGGAGGAAAAAGAGGCGGTCGAGGTCGAACCCGTGATCGCGGGCGTTGTCAGCGTACGCCCGGACGCACTCCGGTTCCCTGATCGTCGGCACGATGACGCAGACGTCGGCTGTCATTACGCCACCCTCTTTAGGGCGGCCTAAAACATTTGTCGGTTCACGGCGGAGCGGGAGCTACGCGGGAACCGAACACGGGGAGAACCGCCCGTCACTCGATCGTCACGCCGACGAAGGACGGACCGTCGTCGGCGGAGGGGAGGAACCGCGCGGTCGCGGGGTGGCCACAGCCGACGAAGCGGTGGCCCTCGCCGGTGGCCTCGATGCCCTCGATCGCCTCGCCACACTCCGGGCAGCGATCCGCCGACGGCTTCATCGCCCCAGCACTCGACGCGTCCGGTCGAGTCGTGCGTCGTTGCATACCCGATAGTTCGCGCCACTGCCACTTGAAGCCACGCCTACCGCGGTGAAAGTGAAACTGGACGACGTCGACGGGGGGCCCAGGTGCGGGCGGTGGGAACACATAAGTCCGTCGCGGGCGGCCAACGGCCATGGACCGCGTCGCCGTCCTCGCGTCCACGATGACGGCCTTCGGCGAGCGGGAGGCGTGGATCCGGGACCTCCTCGCGGAGGCGGGCGCCGACTGCCTGGAGCGCGCTGGCGTCGCGCCCGAGACCGTCGAGCACTGCTACGTCTCGAACATGGCCGCGGGGGAGTTCGAGGGCCAGGGCGGGGTGATGAACGCGCTCGTCCACGACCTGGGGCTCGCGCCCGCGTACGCCCAGCGCGTCGACCAGACCTCCGCCTCCGGCGGCGCGGGCATCCATGCGGCCTGGCAGTCGGTCGCGTCGGGGGCGAGCGACCTGACCCTGCTCGTCGGCGGCGAGAAGATGACCCACCGCTCCACGCCGGCGGCGACCGACACCATCGCCTCGATCACCCATCCCTTCGAGTACAAGCACGGACTCACGCTCCCCACGTTCGCCGGGGTCGTCGCCCGGCGCTACCTCGACGAACACGACGCCCCCCGCGAGAGCCTCGCGAAGGTCGCCGTCAAGAACCACCGTAACGGGGTCGACAACCCGAACGCGCAGTTCCGGAAAGCGATCGACGTCGAGACTGCGATGGAGGCGCCGATAGTGGCCGACCCCCTCCGACTCTATGATTTCTGTCCGATCTCCGACGGTGCCGCCGCCCTCCTTCTCTGCCCGGAGTCGATCGCCCGGGAGCAGGCGGAGGCGTACGTCACGGTCGCGGGCATCGGCGGGGCGACGGACACCCACGTCGTCCACCAGCGCCCGGATCCGACGACGATGGGCGCCGTCGTCGAATCCGGGCGGGAGGCGTTCGGGATGGCCGGCCTCCCCCGGGACGCCGTCGACGTCGCCGAACTCCACGACATGTTCACGATCCTGGAGTTCCTCCAGTACGAGGACCTCGGGTTCGCCCCGAAGGGCGAGGGCTGGCGGGCGATCGAGGAGGGCGTGACCGAACGCGACGGCGACCTCCCGGTCAACACCTCCGGCGGGCTCAAGTCCAAGGGCCACCCGCTGGGTGCGAGCGGGGTCGCCCAGGCCCACGAGATCCGCGAGCAACTGCTCGGGCGGGCCGGGGCGCGTCAGGTCGAGGCCGACGTCGGTCTGGCCTGTAGCGTCGGTGGCTTCGGCAACTGTGCGACGACGACGATCCTGGAGGCCGGATCATGACTCTGGGGGCCGGAACATGACGGGGGCGAACGAGGACGAGGAGGGCCTGGTCGCCCATCGCTGTCCGAACGGGCACCTCACGATCCCGGGCCACTACCGGTGTCCGACGTGTGGCGAGCCCCAGGTCGGGACGGTCGACCTGACCGACGCCGTCGGCGAGGTCGTCACCTGGACCGAGAGCCGGGCGACGCCGCCGGGCGTGCGCTCGCCCAACCCCGTCGCGATCGTCGCCTTCGAGGTCGACGGCGAGACGGTCCGGGCGATCGGCGGGCTCACGGGGTCGGACATCGGGACGGGCGATCGGGTGCGCCCGGTGTACGTTCCCGAGTTGCGCGATCCCGACGCCGGGATCAGGGAACGGGAGAGCCAGGCGTGGGACGGGTATCGGTTCGAGCCGGTCTAACGACGCGCCATGCGTCGTTCACGGCTCGGATCGATGAGGTCGAGCCGGTCTAACGACGCGCTCCCGTCCGCTACCGGTCCCGGTAGCCCCGGAGCACGTCCTCCCGGGTGACGATCCCGACGAGTCGCCCGTCCTCGACGACGGGGAGGCGGTTGATGTCGGTCTCCTCGTCGGTGAGGAGGTCGGCGAGCCGGTCGATGCCCGTCGTCGGCTCGACGGTGATCACGTCCCCGGTCATCACCGAACTGATCGGCTTGCCGGCGTTGCGTGCGATGTCGAGCCCGAGGTCGAGTTCGTCCCAGGAGAGGTCGATCGCGTAGGTCAGCGTCTCCAGGAAGGGCGGGAACCCCACGGGGATCCAGAGGGTGCGGTCGCCGGGCTGGAACAGCTCCACGAGGTCGTGCTCGGTGACGATTCCGACCACGGCGCCGTCGTCGACGACCGGGAACCCGCCGAAGTCCGCCCGCGCGAGCCGGGTGAGTACCTCGCCCACGTCGTCGTCAGGCGTGACCGTCTCTACCGCCGTCGTCATCACGTCGCTGGCGTGCATGTGGGAGAGCAGGCGGCCCTCGGTGGTATGTCTTTCCCGTCCTTTCCACGCGTCGTTCGCTCGCTACTCACCTACACACGGTCTATGTACACCGAATCCGAGCCCGCGGCTGCGGTCAGCGCGGTGTTCCCGTCCAGGGCGACAGCTGATCCGAACGCCTCGCCTTCCCGTGGCTCGTCGGCGGTGATCGTTTTCCGGTGGTTCCACGTTCCGGACCCCTTCTCGAATACGACGGCCGCGCCGGCGTTCTCCGGAGTCGTGTCGCCCCCTCCGCCCGAGATGTAGGCGGTGGTCCCGCTCAGTGCGAGCGATCCGGCGAACGGCGCGTCCTGATCCGGAGGCGTCAGTGTCGTAGCCTTCGTCCAGCCGTCCTCTGTGTGTCTGTACACGTATGCCTCGTCCGTATCGCTGGCCCCGATGAGCGCGCGACTTCCCGAGAGTGCCAGTGACGTCCCGAACCCCCGGTAGTCGTCCTCGCCGTCGGGTTCGAGAGTCCGGTCGCTACTCAGTTCCGATCCCAGCGTCCACGTTCCGTCCGATCGCGTCGCGGCATAGGCGACCCCGGATTCGTCCGAAAAGCCCACCGGCATGGAGTATGGATCACTCGGATCTGCCGTTTTCACGCCTTTGACCTCTTTTCTCCCGCCGATGAGTACCGTGTCGTCCGCGATGGCGATGGACCAGCCGAAGTCCGCCAGGTGTGGATCGCCCGGGGACAGCCTCGCCTGCCGACTCCACTCCCCGTTCGTCGCGGTGAACACATGTGTCGGTCCCGTGTAGCCCCGGAAGGGAACCGTGTCGCCGACGACGGCCGTCTCGCCTTCGAGCGCGACCGTCACGCCGAAATTGTTGGGATCCGGAACGTCGGGGACGGTCCGTGGTTGCTCCACGACCGGGATCTCGTCGTGTGCGGTGAACACCGCCGTCCGGGTCCACTCGCCGTCGTCCCGGGTGAACAGGTAAGCGGCGCCGAGCCCTCCATCGTCGGGGTCCGGGCCGGGGGCGCCGAGGAGCGCCCTGTCGCCGGAGAGCGCGACCGATCGTCCCAGATCCGTTCGCCCCTCGACGGTGAGCCTGGCTTCCTGGCGCCAGCCGTCTCCCGTCCACTCGAAGACGTACGCCTCCCCGATCGCCCCGACGAGCGCCCTGTTGCCGTCGATCGCGATCGCGGTTCCGAACCCGCCGTCTCCACCGGCATCGGGGGTGAGTTTCCCCGGCCCGGGCGTCGATGGCTGCGTTCCCTCCGAAGCCTGCCCCGATGCCGACGTCCCGGTCTCTCCGGGGCCCTCGGTGTCCGGTGCGCCACTGCCGAGACACCCCGCCAGGCCGACGGTCGCGATCACCCCGCTCCGGCGGAGGAACCGGCGTCTCGGAGACGCTTCGACCATGGTATGTCAGAACACGTCTTCCAGAAAAAAAGTTTGGCAGACTGAAACGCGCCGTTCAGCCTAAGCCGCACCGTTCAGCGTACCCGGATCGACGTCGACTGGTTTCGATCGTCCGCACACCCACGATAACCCGTCGGTGTCGCCCGGACAGCCCCTACAGCAGCGACTCCCGCGCCTCGCGGATCTCGCGGTGTTCCTCGCGGCGTCCCTCCACGTCGGCGAGCGATTCGGCCGCTTCGAGGGTTCGGACCGCGTCGTCGAGAAAGGAGAGCACGTCCCCGGAGTAGGCGTACAGGCCGTAGTCCTCGCCCATCACGTCCACGATAGCGTCGGGGCCGAACCCCTGCGCCCGGAGGTCGAGCAGGTACCCGATGAACTTCCGCTCGGGATGGCCACAGTAGGGATTGGCCTCGCAGTCACAGTCGAGGAAGTCCTCGGCGAAGGCGTGCGCGCGGTCCCGGGTGGCGTCGTCGAGCTTGTCTAACTCGCCCGTGAACAGGCGATCGAGCGTCGAGCCGCTGAACGCGCTCCGCGGGATCGAAGTATCGAGCTGGGCGGCCACCTGCCGGTGGTTCTTCACGTAGATCTTGTCGGTGATGGCCACGGGTAGAGTGGGGTACGCGACGCCGTCGCAAAAGCGCGTCGGGACGGAACGGAACGTATTTCAAGCGCTGATAGAATAGTAGGGAGTGCCGTGTCCGGGTTGGGGTAGTGGTTATCCTCCAGCCTTGTGGAGGCTGGGACGCGGGTTCGATTCTCGCACCCGGACTGACAATGTGTTGATATAATTCTCAGCTCGATATACGCTGGATTTTATATACGATAACGCGGGACCCCGGCCCGTGTGTCACAAATGTCCGACGTGTGGCCGAAGCTTCGAGACGCGACGCGGACTCCGGGTACATCATGACAGAACATGCCTCTTTTCTATCGCTAGATCGTGTAATCAGTTGATCAGTTCGGCTCTCCACCCCACCGTCTCCGGATGCTGGACTCCGACCCGCGGGAAACACTCATATGAACACCCGTTCAAGCATAGTTCATGAGTCGATCCCGGGGCCGTCTCGAACGCCTCCTCTCGGAGGAACTCGGGGCGTGCTGTGACGACGACGTCGACCGGCGCCTCGACGCCCTGTCCGACCTCGAATCGACGGCCCTCCCGGCGGACGTGGCGGGCCACGTGACGGCCCTGTCGGCGCTCGCGAGCGAGACGCGCTACCGGATCGCCCGGCTGCTCGCCGCCGCCGAGGGCGAACTCTGTGTCTGTGAGCTGTCGCCGCTACTCCCAGTGAGCGCCAGCGCGATCAGCCACGCCCTCGCGGACCTTCGGGAGGCCGGCCTGATCGAGCGCCGCAAGGAGGGCCGGTGGCGCTACTACCGGACGACCGCACGGACCGAGGCCGTCCTCGACGCGCTCGACACAACCGACGGGACGGGCGTGACCGTCGCGGAGGCGCGCGATGACTGACTCGACCCGGGTCGCCTTCGTCTGCGTACAGAACGCCGGGCGGAGCCAGATGGCGACCGCGTTCGCGGAACGCGAGCGCGACCGGTGCGGCCTGGCGGAGGAGATCGAGATCGTCACCGGCGGCACCGATCCGGCGGAGGGCGTCCACGACATCGTCGTCGAGGCGATGGACGAGGTCGGGATCGACCTCTCGGACCGGCGGCCCCGGGAGGTCACGCCCGCGGAACTCCAGTCGTGTGGGTACGTGATCACGATGGGCTGTTCCGCCGCGGACGTCTGTCCGGCGACCTGGAGCGGCGAGAACCGCGACTGGGGACTCGACGACCCCGACGACCGGTCGATCGAGGAGGTGAGGGAGATCCGGGCGGAGATCGAGGCCCGCGTCGCCGACCTGTTCGACGAACTGGCGGCGTGACGAGCGCGTTGTGGCGCCCGAGGGCCGGAGATCGACGCGGAGGATGATCGACACGGATCGACGCGTATACGGACGGGCGCGAACGAGGCCCCGACATGGCGGACTCCGTGCTGGACTGGGTGGACCGTGAGGTGGTGTGTTTCGTCGTCGCGGCGGTCATGGTGACTGCAGGGACCCTCGCCTCCGGCTTTCTCCCGCCGACGCTGCCCTTCCAGGTCGCGATCGGCGCGACCATCCTCGGGGCCTTCGTCCTCATCGTGGTCTGTCTCAGGGACGAGGAGGGCGGCCTCGACCGGGACCAGTAGCGCCGGCGCCCCTCTCCGCAACCACTACGCCTCCCGCCAACCACGAACAACGGAAGACCGGACGGAGCAATCGGCCAAATCGTGGGTATGACGTGTGCGTCGTCCGGCCTCGGCCCTTCGACGATTCGAGTCGCCGGAAACGTGATACGCCAGTCGCCATCGGTGTCTCGTGGGTGGGCGTGACGGCGTTTTGGGGGAAATCTTTTGCTCCTACCCACGATAACTGGGGTATGTCCAACGTGACACTGGACGACCGGGGCCGTCTAACGCTCCCGAAGGAGGTGCGAGAGCGATACGGCGACCACTACCACATCGTCCAGCTCCACGACGGCATCAAACTGATTCCGATCGCGGAGGACCCCCTCGATGCGCTCCGGGACGAGTTCGGGGGCGTCGAGAAGACCGCCGACGAACTCCGTGAAGCGGCACGCGAGGAGGCACTGGACGAGGCGGGACGCTAGATGTACGCGGAAACGGACTTTCTGCTCGCACTCATCAAGGACGAGGACTGGCTCGGCGACGCCGCCGAGTCGGTGTACCGGGACCATCGAGACGAACTGTGGACGTCGCAGTTCACGCTCATCGAACTCCTCTTGGTGGCGTACCGGGAGGACCGGGACACGGAACGGGTCGTCACGAACGCTGCCGAACTCGTGGAGGTGCGCGGTGATCTGGACACGGTCGTCGCGGCCGCGACGTACGTCGAGGACCATGGTTTCACGCCCTTTGACGCGCTCCATCTCGTCGAATCCGATGGCGATGTCGTCGTCTCCAGTGACCGTGCGTACGAAGGCTTCGCTCCACGACTCGACCTGAGAACGGCGTGCGAGGAATGACGCTCCGCAACCACTAAACGCGCCTCCCGCCAACCACGCGTAACGGCCGACTGGACGGAGCAATCGGCCACGTCGTGTGTCTGACGTACACAAGAGGCGTCAATCGGTTCAGTACACGGAGGTTTATGTTGGAACCCGCCCTAGCCTCGAACGATGGCCGAAATCGTCCGAACCGACGACGTGCTCGGTGGGGACCCCCGCATCGAGGGAACCCGGGTGGGCGTACTCCACGTCTACGAGTTGGTAGTTGAGGGAGAACACTCCCCCGTCGACGTCGCTGACCAGCTCGATCTCTCACTGGGCGAAGTGTACTCGGCCCTCGCGTACTACCACGAACATCCCGACGAGATGCGAGAAATTCGACGTTCTCAGGAGGAGGTCGAGGCCAGCCTCGCGGCGGCGTCTCTGTCTCCCCCGGAACCGGCGAAGTAGCCGTGTCCGTTCTCACCGACGAACACTTCCCAGCGTCTTCATCACGACCCTTCGGTCGAACGGGCACGAGGTTCTCAAAGCCAGGAAAGCCATAGGAGAGGCTACCGACGATGAGCAGTTACTCCGTTTCTGTGGTGAGAATGGTCTCCTGTTCATCACGCACGACAAGAAAGACTTCGCGGGGAGTCTCGCTGACGCCGTAGACCACGCGGGAATCGTGATATACACCGACGCGAACTATCTTCGGGGCGACCCCGAGAGTGCCGTCCGGACCCTCGAACGAATCTTCTCTCACTATCGGCCTGACGAACTGGTGAACGAACTCGTCTGGCTCGACCAGTGGCGTCGATAGCACCGCTCCGCAACCACTAAACGCTCCTCCCGCCAACCACGAGTAATGGTCGACTGGACGGAGGCGTACCGCCCGGAGACGCTCGCGGAGGTGCGGGGCAACGACAAGGCCCGCGACGCCCTGAAGGAGTGGGCCGAGACGTGGGACGAACACGGCGAGGCGGTCATCGTCCACGGCGCGCCCGGCGTGGGCAAGACCTCGACCGCCCACGCGCTCGCCGCCGACCTCGGCTGGGAGGTGGTCGAACTCAACGCCAGCGACTCCCGGACGAAAGACGAGATCGAGCGCCTCGCCGGGCGGGCCTCCCGGAACGCCACTCTCGGGGGCGACGGTCGGCAGCTCATCGTCGTCGACGAGGCCGACGACTTCCACGGCAACGTCGACCGGGGCGGCACCAGGGCCGTCACGGAGATCGTCACGTCCGCCGGCCAGCCGGTCGTCCTGATCGCCAACGAGTACTACGACATGTCCCAGGGCCTCCGGAGCGCCTGCCGGGAGATCGAGTTCCGGGACGTCTCGAAGCGATCGATCGTCCCCGTGTTGCGCGACATCTGTCGCAAGGAAGACATCGAGTACGAGGACGCGGCGCTCGACGCCCTCGCGGAGAAGAACGCGGGGGACCTGCGCTCGGCGATCAACGACCTCCAGGCGCTCGCGGAACGGAACGCGGTCCTGACGGCCGACGACGTCGTGACGGGCGACCGCGATCGCTCGACCGGCATCTTCGACTTCCTCGACGCGGTGATCAAGGAGGAGGACGCCGAGACGGCGCTTCGCACGTCCTACGACGTCGACGAGACGCCCGACGACCTGATCAACTGGATCGAGGACAACGCCCCCAAGGACTATGCCGGCGAGGAGCTCGCGGTCGCCTACGACTTCCTCGCGAACGCCGACCGGTGGCTCGGGCGGGTGCGCGCGACCCAGAACTACTCCTACTGGCGCTACGCGAGCGACAACATGACCGCCGGGGTCGCCGCGGCTCGCCGGGGCTCGAAGGGTGGCTGGACCCGATACGGCCCGCCGAGCTACTGGTCGAAGCTCGGCCGCACGAGCGGCACCCGGAAACAGCGCGACCGGATCGCCCGCGCCATCGCCAGGGAGAGCGGGACGAGCACCGCCACCGCCCGCCGGGAGGTGTTGCCCTTCCTCGCCGTCATGACCCACCACTGCACGAACCGCGACCTCACCGTGGCGATGGCAGCCGCCTACGATATGGACGAGAGCGACGTCGCCTTCGTCACGGGGAGCGGCGAGGACACGAACAAGGTGGCGTCGATCGTCGAGGACGCCGCGGAACTCCGGGCGGACGCCGTCGAGGAGCACGCGGGGGGCGCGTTCGACGTTCCGGAGGGGTACGAGCGGGACCCGGGCGAGAGGGCGGTCGACGGGGACACACCCGACGACGCGGGCACGGATGACGCGAGCGAGGACGGCGGGGAAGGGGACGACCCGGCCGAGGACGATGCCCAGGCCGGGCTGGGAGATTTCGTCTGAGCCGGGTCAGATCCGGCCGGCCCGCCCCGGGTCGACGTCGATCGCGTCGACCGGGCAGACGTCGACACACAGCATGCAGTCGATGCACTGTTCCTCCAGGGCGGGATCGGCCTTCAGTTCGGACTCGGGGTGGCCGGGCGTGTCGACCCACTCGAACACGTCGACCGGACAGTCCTCCAGGCAGGCGCCGTCGGCGATACAGAGGTCGAAGTCGACGGCGACGTGGGTGCCGTGGATGCCCAGCGTCTCGGGCTCCTCGACCGGCCCCCAGACGTCATGGTCCTCGTGTTCGCCTGCGATCTCGCGGTTCTCCTCGAAGTTCGGATCGATCGCCATGTCCGATCGTTCGTCAGTAACGGCATAAATCTACTCCCTGCCGCCGCCGACGGGCGCGCTGTCGTGCTCCCAGACGAGGTCGAAGTAGCGTTTCAGCCCGGCGACGAAGGAGCCGTTCTCCGTGATCGCGGCCTGGCGCATCGAGAGGGGGATGTCCTTCTCCTCGACCAGGAGGATCGCGCGCCCGGAGTCGTAGGCCATGCTGGGATCGACGAACGTCCCCCGCCACGGCAGGACGTCGTTGCTGTAGCGCATCCCGACGGCGGCGTACTCCGTCCGGATGTGGTCGACGATCCCGGCCTGTATCTCCCGGTTCTCGGGGGAGAGCCGGTCGGGATGCAGGAGGAGGACCGACACCGACACCCCGCGATCGAGCGCGTCCGCGACGGCGGCCTCGACCCGATCGAAGTACTCGAAGCTCTTCGTGAGCACGTGGACGTGATCCTCGGCCTCCCGGTACATCGTCCGGGTCTCGCGCTCGCTGGGCTCGCCGACGTCGACGACGTGAAACAGCTCCTCCGCCGCCGTGATGTCGTCGCTGGCGCTCTCGTAGACGGGGGTGAACTCCTCGAGGAACTCCTCGCGGATCGCCTCGACGTCCGCCCGGTAGGACTCGTAGGCCTGCCGGCAGTTCTCGACCGCGCGGTCGAGGATGTTCTCGGGGTGTTTCGCCTGGTACTCCTTGGGGCGGCCCGGGATCACCTTGATGTAGCCGTCCTCGGCGAGCGAGTCGAGGACGCCGTAGATGCGGGCCTTCGGAACCCCGGTGGCCTCCGCCAGGTTGGGTGCCGTCGTCCGGCCGACGGTGAGGAGTTCTGCGAGGGCCGTCCGTTCGTACTCCGTCAGGTCGAGTTCCTCGAACAGGCGCTCCGCCGACCGCGATGTCATACCCCTGGGTTCACTGTCGCGGACCGTAAAGACCCGTGTTCGTGCCCTCTCATACTGCTCTCACTGTGTCCCGCCGAGCGCCACCCCCGTTGACGGCGCGCGGCGGGAAGAGACGAGAGGAATCATCATCAGGACGCGCTCGCGTCCCCGGTGTTGTCCGCGACCCAGGCGCCGATCGCGCCCGCGAGGGCAGCCCCGACCGCGACCCCGACGATCGGGCCGTACTGGAGTTCCTCGCCCGACATCGCGTCCGATTCGAGGACGTGCGCGAGGCCGAACACGAGGAGGTAGGCGATGACGAACCCGACGCCGGATCCGAGCAACGTCGCGCCGATGCGGCTCGGTCCGCTCTCCTCGACCCGGGGGACGACTCCGGCGAGGAGGCCGAGCACCGCTGCGAACACCACGAGTCGATCCGGGGCCACCGTCGCCGGATTGGCGGGGAAGCCGGCGAACGCCCCGCTACTGGAGGCGGCGAGTTCGCCCGCGGCGAACAGTGCGACGATCAGTCCGAGGCCGAAGGCGACGAACACGCCCACGGGGTAGACGAGCGCCCGCCAGGAGAAGTCGACGTCGACGCGTCCGGAGCGCCCCTCGATGGCGTCGACTAACAACGCGGTCGTGCCGGCGACCAGGCCGACGCCGACGGCCCAGCCGAACAACGGCCCGATGCTGACGGTGCCGGTACTGACGCCGAGGGCGCCCCCGAACACGTAATGTGTCACGTACAGCCCGAACACTCCCGCGACGCCCCCGAACGCGGCCGGGAGTACGTCACCCGACCCGTCGCCCCGGTTCCTGGCCGCCCACGTGCCGGTGAGCACGGCGAGTAGCGGCGCGATCGTCAGTCCGAAGCCGACGCTCGCCGTGAGTCCGAACCCGGGACTGGTGCCGGAGGTGAACGCCGAACTCATGAAGACGGCGAGTACGATCGCGGCCCCGAGCGCCACGAACACCCCCACGGTCAGCGAGACGTGGTTGCTCACCGCGGCGTCGTTCATCCGGTCAGTCACCGAGGCGCCCTCGGCGAACTGGCCCGTCGTCGACTCGTCCGCCGCCCCCCCATCAGTGCGCCCGTCGGTCGTTTCGTGGTCGTCCGTCGAGCCCGTGTCCTCCTGTGACATGAGTGGCCCGTCTCAGCGATCGAACATAAATATTCATGCATTATCTGCGGTGAGACGGATCGCTTCGGGCGGAAGAGCCGACACCGGACGTCCCGGGGAACGCACGGTCCGCGGGCTGTAACACGACCGAAGTTATCCAAAAATCGAAGTACCAAAGTGTCACCCCAAGTGCCCAAAACACCTCAAGTACCCAAAGCTATACAATACGACGGCTTGTCGTTACGGGCACATGACATCCAGTACTGGCAACGCGCTCGGTACGGTAACGCCGTTGCTTCTCGTCGCGATCGTCGGACTGTCGGTCGTTGCGAGCGGGGGCGTGGTCGCACAGACGGCGACCCCTTCTCCCGGCGACGGCACGGGGATGAACGCGACCGAAGCGGCCGACGAGGTACACGTGAGCGAGGACGGCGAGATCGTCCTTGTCTACCACGAGGAGTCCGCGGGCGACGTGAGCCGCACGGAGTTCGGCGTCGACGTCGCGACCGGCCTGATGCGGGCGATGGTCGAAACCGAGACGAACACGTCGGGCGCGAGCGGCAACCTCAGCGCCGTCCTGATGCCCGACCGCGTGGGCGGGCAGGGCGATCTCGCGGTCAACGACACCGGAAATCTCACCGCGCTCGACCTGGACGCGAACCTCACCCAGACCGACGCCGAGAGCTCCTTCGACGCGTCGCTGGTCGCGGCCGTCAACGCGTCCACGCCGGTCCAGTCGGAGGCCAGCACGAACGGGAGTGTGACGGTCGCGTCCGACGCATTCCGGATGGACGCGGAGTTCGCGAGCGAGAGCCGGACGGCCGCCCCGCCGGTCCCCGACATGGCGTCAGCGGTCCGGATCAAGGGCACGGAGACGGGCTACGTCCTCACCGTCGATCGGCGCAGGCCCGTCGAGGACAACGCGAGCTGGGAGACTAGGGCGGCGGCAAACGAGACGCTCACGGCGCGGTTCAACGCGACCGCGGCACAGTTCGGCGGGTCGAGCGACGTGACGATCAACGACTACGCCTACCAGGCGGGCCAGGGGCCCGACCTCCTCGACATCAACTACACCGTCGCGCTCTCGGACGTGAAGACGGGGATCGCGGCGTCCGTCGTCGGCCAGCTCGAAGCGAGCGCGCCGGCCAACTTCACCGCGGCGGAGCGGGCCGCCCTCACGGACGCTCTGACGAACGTGTCGGTAGACGAAATCGCCGCCAGCCAGAACCGGACTGGCGAGCGCAACACGGCCGAAGCGAGCGTCCGGATCTCGGGCTACGAGGGGGCGATGATCGATTACGCGGAGATTCTCGCCGGGCAGGAGGCGACTCCGGTGACGACAGCCGACGTCGAGCGGCTCCGCGCCACGGTGAACGCCCGGGAGGCCGCCGGCCTCGTCCAGACGACGACCTGGGACGCGGTCGTGAACAACACCGACACGGAGACGCGAATCGAGTTCACGTCGGCCTACGACAGCACGAACTGGAGCGCGTACGTGACGGAGCTTGAGAACCGCGGCGCGGGCGGGAGCCCCAACGTCACCGCGTCGCTGTCGGCTGACCTGATGGGCGGGGAGATCGTCGCGGACGCGCAGTTCAACGTCACCCAGTCCGGGCTCCTCGACGGCGCGACCGGGATGGCGTCCGGCGGCACGGGCGCGGCCGACGGCAGCCAGTCGATGGAGCTTCTGCGCGCGCTCCGGGAGGCCGACCTCCAGCAGGCCCGGACCGACATGAGCTTCGGCGGGGGGAACGTCTCCGTCGAGGCCGGCGCGAAGTTCGCGAACCTCTCGGCGCTCCGGAACGCCACCGGGAGCCTCTACGGTGGCGCGCCCCTCGCGAGCGTCTACAGCGAGGACAACGGGACCGAGGCGGCGACGTACGTCCGGATGGGTAGCGGCGTCACGGTCGACCAGCTCGAGGAGATGGGCGTCGTCGACGACAACACCACGGTCGTCGATCCCAGCGACATTTCTCAGTTCCCCTCGGTGAACACGACCGAGGCGGCCGACTACCTCGGCGTCCAGGTGCCCGGTGACGGCGACGGCACGCCGACGGACACCGCGACGCCCACCGACGGTGACGATGGACGAGACGTGATCTCGGTCGGCCAGCCCGGCTTCGGCGCCACGGTCGCGGTCCTCGCGGTGCTCCTCGCGGGACTGCTGGCGGTCCGGCGGCGTCGATAGGCGAACGCTTTTTCGCCGACGGCGCGCGGTTTCGACCATGCCCACGTGCCCAGACTGTGCGATCGAGATGAAGGAGACCGACCACAAAACGTCGTACCGGGGCGACGGCATCCGGATCGACGCCGGCGGTGGTCTCCTCGGCGTGCTCGACCTGAAGGGATCGTACCTGACCTGCTACATCTGCCCGGAGTGTGGTCTCGCCCGGTTCTACGCGGATACGTGACACAGTCGGTTGCCGTCTCGTACCGGTGGTCGTTATCCTTTAGCCGGCGGGCACCGAACCGGGGGTGATGACCGCACAGGCCGCCGCCTCGGACCTCCGGGTCGTCATCGGGCTGGAGGTCCACGTCCAGCTGGAGACCGACACCAAGATCTTCTGTGGCTGTCCGACCGAACCCGCCGAGGAGCCAAACGAGCACGTCTGTCCCGTCTGTCTGGGCCTGCCGGGGGCCCTGCCCGTCGTCAACGAGGCCGTCGTCGAGACCGCGGTCCGGATCGGGAAAGCTCTGGACGCCGACGTTCCCGGGGAGACGTACTTCGAGCGCAAGAACTACTACTACCCCGACCTGCCGAAGAACTTCCAGCTCTCACAGAAGGCCGCCCCGATCTGCGGGGACGGCGAACTCGACATCGAGGTCGACGGCGAGCGCCGGACGGTCGCGATCCGGGAGGCCCACATCGAGGAGGACCCAGGCAGCCTGGAGCACGTCGGCGGCGGGATCGACACCGCCGACTACACGCTCGTGGACTACAACCGCGCCGGCACGCCCCTGATGGAGATCGTCACCGAGCCCGACCTCCGGTCCCCCGAGGAAGTGCGGGCGTTCCTCGCCAAGCTAGAGGAGGTCCTTGAGTACCTCGGCGCCTTCGACGCCGGCCGGGACGGCTCGTTGCGCGTGGACGCCAACGTCTCGCTGATCGAGGAGTCGGAGATCGACGCGGACGGCGCCGGCGAGGGCGCGGACGCCGAGTCGGGCGACCTCGACGCCGAGACCTTAGAGGCCGCGAACCGCACCGAGGTCAAGAACATCGGGAGCCACAGCGGCGCCGAGAAGGCCCTCGCCTACGAGGTCACCCGCCAGCGAAACGCCATCCAGCGCGGTCGCGGCGTCGAACAGGAGACCCGCCACTGGGACGAGTCCCGGGGCATCACGGTCTCGATGCGCGCCAAGGAGGAAGAGAAGGACTACCGCTACTTCCGGGAGGCCGACCTCCCCGTGCTCCGGGTCGCGGACTGGAAGGAGCGCCTGGAGATTCCCGAACTCCCCGACGCCCGCCGTGAGCGCTTCCGGGCGGAGTACGGCCTCGGCGCGGAGGCCGCCTCGAAACTCACCTCCCGGAAGGCGGTCGCGGACTTCTACGAGGAGGTCGCCGCCGCGTTCGATCCCGGCCTCGCGGCGACGTGGGTCGCCGACGACCTGCTGGGCGAACTCAACTACCGCGACATGTCGATCGACGACGTCGAGGACAGGCTGGGGGAGTTCCGGCGGCTGATCGAACTCGTCGCGGCGGACGAAATCACCGAGAAGAACGCCCGCGAGGTCGTCCTCCGGGGGATGCTCGATTCGGGAGCGGATCCGGAGACGATCATCGACCGGGAGGACCTCGGCAAGACAGGCGAGGACGCGGTCGCAGCCGCGGTGAGAGAGGCCATCGAGGAGAACCCCGACGCGGTCTCGGACTATCACGACGGCGAGGGCGGCGCGATCAACTTCCTCGTCGGGCAGGTGATGCAGAAAACGGGGGGAAGCGCCGACCCCGGCGACGTCAACGGGTTGCTGCGGGAGGAACTCGAGGAGTAGGACGCGGTAGATCGACCTCGCGGGGAGTCACCTCTTTTCGCGGTGAGTCACCTGTCTTCGAGTTCCGTCTCCAGTTCGTCGACGCGCTGTTTCAGCTCATCGACCCGGTCGTCCGAGCCGCCGTCGCTGCTGTCGCTGCCGCGCCGGACGAGGTAGAACACGCTGACGACCAGCGCCGCGACGATCAGGAGGTTGACGACGAGGACGACGAGGAGTTCCGAACCACCGGGCGTCGGGACTTGGAGGGGCGTCATCGTGACGCTGGCTATCCGTCAGGGGAGAATAAAACCACCGCCGGTCCCGGCTGCGTGGACGGGCTACTCCGGGCGGAGCCGGACGAGGAGTCGCCTCACCGGTCCCGGAGTTCGGACTCCAGTTCCTCGACCCGGGCTTCGAGTTCCTCAACCCGGTCGCGCTCGTCGCCGCCGCGGTCGGCGCGCCTGATGAGATAGAGCACGCCGCCGATCAGCGCCGCGACGATCAGGAGGTTGACCACGACGATCAGGAAGATCACGAGGAGTTCCGCGCCGCCGGGTGTCGAGATCTGAAGGGGGGTCAGCATGGCGGCGGCTACGCGACACGGACGAATAAAAAAGCCGCCGCCGATCCACGCGAACTCGCCACACGCCTCCCCAGCCGATTCGGTCGCTCCGTTCGCTCGCGGGGCTCGCTCACGTCGCTCACTCATCCCTCGCGCGTCGCTCTCGCGGCACGAGCGCCGCGAGAGCGCGCGCCACGTCTGTGCATACTGCCATTCCCGCGATACGAACGGGCGCATCCGGGCGGAACCGGACGGGTGGGGGCGCTACCGATCCTCCTCGGGTTCGGCCTCCAGTTCCTCGACGCGCTGTTTCAGTTCCTCGACGTCCTCGTCCGCGTCGCCGTCGCCCCCGGAGCGCCGGAGGAGGACGTATCCGCCGTAGGCCACCACGGCGAAGAGAATGAGGAGGAGCACGGCGGCCGTTCCCGAGCCACCCGGCGAGAACTGCAGGGGAGCGAGCATGTAATCGCGTGAGATCGCAACTGAAAAAAACTTCCGCACAACCAGTGTCAGTCTACAGGTCGCTTCGCTCGAACCGGAGGTACCCGAGCCCGGCGGGCACGACGAGCCAGCCGACCACGACGACCGCGCCGAAGAGCGGTTCCATGTAGAGGGGCGGATCGGGCGGGACGCCCTCTCCGACCACGGGCAGCGAGGAGACGAGGTCGGGCGCGACGGGCGTCGCGGCGTTGCGCAGGGCGACGAAGGGGGCGAACTGGTCGAACGCGGTCGCCCACTCGGGGATCCGGTCGGGCGCGTCGAACCCGTTGGCGACGAACAGGACGGCGTCGGGGACGAACTGCCACGTCGGCAGCATGAAGGCCAGGAAGGCGACGAACGCGCCGACCGAGGCGGACGTGGTCCCCCGGGCCACCGCGGAGACTCCGAGCGTGATGCCGACGAAGATCGTCCCGACGATGAAAAGGAGGACGACACCCAGGGCGACCGTCCCCGGATCGAACGACGCGCCCCCGGGGATGCCGGCGAGGACGGCGCCGGCGTACGCGCTCACGACGGCGGCGAGGACGACCCCGGTCCGGCCGAGGTAGGTGCCGGCGACGACGTCGCGCCGGGAGAACGGCAGGCCGAGCAACACGGCGAGTTCGCCGCTCTCGCGCTTGCCGGCGACGGCGTGCTGGGTGAACGCGACGCCGACGAGCGGGATCAGGAAGACGAGAAGCGAGAACACCCCACGACCGATATCGCCGGGGGTGAAGTAGCCGAGGTACGCGCCGAACAGCGCGAACCCGGCCACGAGGGTATGTACCTGGCGGGCCCGCACCGCGTCCATGAAATCCTTCCTGGCGATCCGGAGGAAGCGCTCCCCGGGCAGTCGGTCCGTCTCGCGGTCCCCCGGCGGGCGGACCATCTCAGTCACCTCCCGTGTACGCCGCGAAGAGGTCCTCCAGGGACGCCTCGCTGGTCTCGATGTTCGAGACGGTCAGCCCGGCGTCGTGGCAGGCGCGGACGACCTCGGCTTTCGCGTCGTTCGTACAACTGGCCCTGACGGTCGACCCCTCCGTGGCGACGGCGGTGACGCCCGGGAGATCCGACACCGTCTCGACCAGCGAGGAGGGAAGCGAGGAAAGCGTCACGGCGATCTCGCCGGTCGCGTCGGTTGCCTCCCGGAGGCCGTCGATCGTGTCGACGGCGACGAGCCGCCCGCGGTCGAGGATGCCCACCCGGTCACAGACGGCCTCGACCTGTTCGAGGACGTGCGAGGAGAAAAACACCGTCGCGCCGCGCCCCACCTCCTCCCGGACGATCCGGCGGATCTCGCGGGCGCCGTTCGGATCGAGCCCCGTCGTCGGCTCGTCTAAGATCAGCAGGTCCGGCTCGCCGGCGAGCGCCATCCCGAGCATCAGGCGCTGGGTCATCCCCTTGGAGTACGCCTCGACCGGGCGGTCGGCGGCGTGGCGCACGCCGACCCGGTCGAGGATGGCCCCGGGGTCCTCCGTACCGCCCGTGGCCTCGACCGCGAAGGCGACGTGTTCCCGGCCGGTCATGTCCCCGAGCGGACCGAACTCCTCCGGCAGGACGCCGGTTCGCTCGCGGACGGCGACGGACTCCCGCCGTGGATCCATTCCGAGGACGCGTGCCTGCCCGTCGGTCGGCCGGGTGTGATCGAGCATGACGTCGATCGTCGTGGACTTCCCGGCGCCGTTCGGCCCGAGGAAGCCGAACACCTCCCCCGTCTCGACCGTCAGGTCGAGCCCCCGGAGCGCTGTCACGGAGCCGTACTGTTTCGTGACGCCGTTTAATTCGATCGCCGCCATTGCATCTCTTTCCCTATCGAGGGCTAAAAAAACTAGTGGATCGGCGGCCGATCATACTGACTGCTGTCGTCTCTTCCCGTGCTCGCCGCCAACGGGGGTAGCGAGCACCGGTACACAGCTACAGCAGTCAGTATCAGTCGTCGGACGCCACCGGCGTGTCCCCCACCGGGGGGTCCTCCACGGGCGTCTCCGCCTCTGTGACCCCGTCCGCTGGCGTGTCCCCCTCGGCGGTCCGGTCCCCGTCGTACTCGTAGGGTTCGCGGTCGCCCTCGACATCGAGGTAGTCGGGGTTCATCACCCACTCGCCCTCGTCGTTTTCGATCATGTACTCCCCGTAGTAGGGCACGCGCTTCTCGACGGTTTCCCGGAGGGCGGCGTCGATGGCTGCCCGCGAGCGGTCACCCAGCGACCGGAGGTCGTCGTTGCGATTGAGACAGCCCTTGAGGTAGCCGTCGTGGGTGACCCGGACGCGGTGGCAGTTCGCACAGAACTCGGCGTTGCCGACGGGGTCGACGACCTCGACCATGCCGCGCGAGGCGTCGCCCCCGTCGGAGGCGCCCGCGCCGTCGTCGCTCTCGATCCAGTAGCGCCGGCGGTCGTGCATCTCGCGGTGCTCGATCTCGGCGGCCTGCGCCTCGAGCCAGCCGTGGACGCGGTCGATGTCGATCGCCCACTCCGGGCGGCCGGCGAGTTCGGGCATGTACTCGATGAGCTGGAGCCGGAGTCCCGGGTTCGCGGCGACGTGCTCGACCATCTCGGGGACGTACCCCGCCGTGGGTTCGAACACGACCATGTTGAGCTTCACGGGCGCGAGTCCGGCGTCGAGGGCGGCCTCGACGCCCTCGAGGACGCGGTCGTAGGCGCCCGACTTCGTGAGTTCGGCGAAGTCGTCGGGGTCCAGCGCGTCCTGGGAGACGTTGACGCGCTCCAGGCCGGCCTCCACGAGCCCCTCGGCACGTCCTGGCAGGAACGTCCCGTTAGTGGTCATCGAGGTCTCCATCCCGTCGGGCGTCCGGCGGACGATCTCCTCTAGGTCCTCCCGCAGCATGGGTTCGCCGCCGGTGAACTTCACCGCCCCGATCCCGTGGTCGCGCGCGGCTTCCAGCACGCGGACGACCTCGTCGGCGGTCAGTTCGTCCTCCCCCGGGGCCATCGGTCCGCGGGTGTCGCCCAGCCCCTCGTTGTGGCAGTACACGCAGTCGAAGTTACACCGGTCGGTCAGGGAGACGCGGATCCCCGTCACCTCGCGCCCGAACCGGTCTTCGAGCATCGATCGGTGTTGGGACTCGGGTCGTATAAAACCGCTGGCGGGTGCGAGTATCGCGACGCGGCGTGGAGCCAGCCGAGACACGCCGGGAGGTCACGCTCATCCGCGTCGTCAGACCCGAGTGTGTCACCCCGAGGCGATCGAGGCCACCTCGGCCGACGAGAGCGCCCGGTCGTAGAACCGCACCTCGTCGATCCGGCCGTCGAAAAAGCGGAACCCGCCGTCCTGGGGATGCGACCCGATCCTGGTGTCCACCGGGTCCAGCGAGATGTCGACCGAGCCGTCCGCCGTCGCGGCGGACTCCCCGTTGACGTACAGCGTCCAGGTGCCGGCGTCGTTGTCGTACACGCCGCAGATGTGGACCCATTCGCCGGTCGGTGGGTTCGCCCCCGACGTCTCGATACCGTTGACCGCGTCCCCGTCCCAGTAGAAGAAGCCGAGCGAACTCGCGTCCACGGGCTCGCCGATCTCGATCCCGGTGTGGTTTGGGATAGGACCGCCCCAGAACAGGAGCTGGACGGTCGTCACGTCGCCCGCCGCGGGGTCCCAGCTGTCCGCGTTCACCCACATCGAGATCGACACGCTCCCGCCGCCCGGGCTGAACTCCGGCAGCGCGGCGTAATCGTCCTCGCCGTCGAAGTCGTAGGCGCCATTCGAGACGCCCGAAGCGTCGGTCGTCACCTCTCCGCCGGTCGACCCCTGGCTGTCGTCGACCACGTTCGTCGGCGGCGCACTGTCCAGCGGGAAGTACGCGATGAGGCCGTCCGTCGGTGCCTCGCCGGGCGTAAACACGGTGACGGACTGTTCGATCGAGAGGTCCGCGGAGTCGGTCGCGGACTCGTAGCTCACGCTCACCGGCAGGGTAAACCCCCCACTCGCGCCCTCGGGCACGGTTACCTCCCAGGAGACGGCCTGCTCGCCCCCGGCGTCAATGGTGTCGAAGCTCGTCTCTCCGGTCGCTTCCACCGTCCAGTCGCCGTTGGGCGCACTCATCGACACCTCGACGTTGTGGACGTCGAATAGGTACGGCACCGAGAGGGTCCCCGACAGCGTCGTTGTGCTGTTGGCCGCCGCAGTCGAACTCGACAGCGAGAGCAGCGGCGCCGGCTCCTCGCCGAGGCTCTCCGAGGGCGTGTCCGTCGGCGTTGGCTCGTCCGTCGGCGTTGGCTCGTCCGTCGGCGTCTCATCCGGTGCCGTCGTGGTCGTTCCGGGCGCCGTCGTCGTCACGGGGTCCGTCATATCGGGTGCCGTCGTCTCCTCGGGCGCCGTCGTCTCGGCCGTAGTGTCGGTCGCCGTCGCCGTGCTCGTCGGCGTGTCGGTGCCCCCGTCGTCGCCGCTACAGCCGGCCAGCCCGGCCACGCCGAGCGCGCCCAGCGCCTTCACGAACCGCCGCCTGTCCGTGTGTTCAGTCGTGTCGCCATCACCGTCTCCTTCGCGCATATCATTTTGGTTACCCACAATAACATAAAATAGTATCGGCGTCCCTCCCGGGACAGCATCGTCCCGGGCGGAGGGCTTAACCATAATAAAAGACCAGGATTTTTATGGGCCATGAAAGAGCAAGCTATTTGTGGGTCCTGGTCGGTAAGAAGTAGCATGACAAAGGAAACAGGCGGGAGTAGTAGCGGCGAACAAACGGACGATGGGGACAGGCGGCGGTTCCTGAAGGCGCTGGGCGCGCTCGGCGTGACTGGCGCGGCGGGTTGTCTCGGCGGCGACGACGGCGGGACGCCGACCGACACGGCGACCCCCCAGCCCACCGACGACACCGACACGGCCACCGACACCACCACCGTACCCACGACCGGCACGCCGGACGGCACGCCGGACGACACCCCGACCGACACCCCGACCGACACGCCGAGCCCCTCGGGGTACGCCGTCCTGGTGCTGTCGGTGACCGACGGCAACCGCCGGGACTCGATTTCGGCCGGCAACCAGGCGCTCCAGGACATCGGCGACGAACTCGCCGGCCAGTCCGGCATCGGGTCGTTCGACATCGAGGTGATCGACGGTGCCGTCGGCGACGTCGGCTCGGAGGTTCCCGCGAGCGCCGAGGATTTCGGCGCCTACGACGCCGTCGTCTTCCAGAACACCACCGGGAGCATCCTGACGGGCGACCAGCAGTCGGCGTTCCAGACGTACGTCGAGGACGGGGGCGGGTTCGTGGGCATCCACGCCGCCGCCGAGACCCACACCGACTGGGACTGGTACGCCGAGGACGTGCTGGGCGCGACCGCCACCGGAAGCCCCCAGGTGCAGGAGGCGGAGATCCACGTCACCGACCGCACCCACCCCGCCACCGAGCACCTCCCCGCCCGCTGGACCCGGGAAGACCAGTGGTACGATTTCGCGGACTCTCCCCGCGGGGACGTCCACGTGCTCGCGACGCTCGACGAGCGCACCTACGACGGCGCGAACATGAACGCCGGGTTCGGCCGCGACCACCCCATCGCGTGGTGCCGGACCGTCGAGCAGGGCCGTGCGTTCTACACGGGCGGCGGTCACACCACTGCTGCCTTCGGGGCCGACGCCTTCCAGGAACACCTGAAGGGCGCACTCCTGTGGGCCGTCGGCCACGCCGGTAGCTCCGCCTACGGCACCGTGTGGGACGCCTACGAGGTCGAGACGCTCTTCCAGGGCGGGGTCGAGCCCCTCGAGTTACAGGTCCTTCCCGACGGTCGCGTCATGTTCGTAGAGCGCAAGGGCGGGGGCGGTACCGGCCGGCCGAACCCGAACGGCGCCGTCAGGATTCTCGACCCGGGCAGCGGGAACGCGACGACGGCCCTCGAGATCCCGATCTTCCTGATGGAGGACACGATGGGGTACCCGATAGAGTCGGGACTGCTCGGACTCACGCTCGATCCCGACTTCGAGGAGAACGGCTGGCTGTACGTGTACTACACGACCGAGACTGACGACGGCGTGATCAACCGCGCCTCGCGGTTCACCCTGGAGGGCTCCTCCATCGACCCCGGCTCCGAGACCGTCATCATCGAGATTCCCCACTTCGGGCTGAACCACCAGGGCGGCGCCCTGACCTTCGACACCCAGGGCAACCTGTACATCGGGACCGGCGACGACACCACGCCCTTCGAGTCCAGCGGCTACGCCCCCATCGACGAGGTGTCAACCCCGAACACCTTCGACGCCCAGCGCACCTCGGGCAACACCAACGACATGCGGGGCTCGGTGTTGCGCATCACGCCCCAGGACGACGGCGGGTACGAGATCCCCGAAGGAAACCTGTTCACCGAGGAGAACGGCTACGGCGACGTCGACGACAGCCTCGTCAAGAAGGAAATATACGGGATGGGCTTTCGCAACCCGTTCACGGTCAAGATCGACCCCGAGGGCGACGTCCCGTACGTCGGCGACTACGGCCCCGACAACGGCTCCTGGAGCGCCGACCGCGGCCCGCCGGGCCAGACCGAGTTCGAACGGGCCGACGAGCCGGGGTTTTACGGCTGGCCGTACTTCAAGGGGAAGAACATCCCCTACAGGCACTACGACTTCGACACCGGCGAGTCGGGTCGCATCTTCGACCCCGAGAACCCCATCAACGACTCGACGAAAAACGACGGGCTGGAGGAACTCCCCCCGGCGACGGGGTGCATGATCACCAACCCCTACTCGTGGGGAACGCTGCTGAACAACCCCCCCGAGTGGGACGAGTACATGCCCTACGAGTCGGTTGAGGAGGTGCCCTTCCCCCAGATCAACGGCGGCGCGCCGACCCAGGGCCCCGTCTACCGCCACCAGGAGGGGTACACCACCACGAGCGCCCTCCCCGAGTCCTACGAGGGGAAGATCTTCATCGCGGAGTACGGGGTCGGCTGGATCAAGTACGTCACGATCGACGACGACGGCGAGCCCCTGGAGGTCGATCCGTTCATCCCCGGCGAGGATTTCAGCTCGCCGATCGACATGACTCTCGGCCCCGAGGGGTCGCTGTACATCCTCGATTACGCCGCCGGCTCGATCACCCGGGTCGCCCCGGGCGACGACGTGTTGCCCGTGTCGCTGTCGCTCGACGGGGGCGTCATCGAGGGCCGCGAGATCCGCGTCAGCTCCAGAACACCGGTTGACGTGAGCGCCGAAATCGCGAACGGCGGCTCCGGGGCGATCGCGGACGGCGAGATCACCCTCGACGCCAGCAGTTCCGACATCGAGGTGTCGGCGGATGGCGGCACGACCTTCGACTCGCTTTCCGCCGGGGGGTCACAGACAGCCGAGTGGACGGTGACGCTACCCGCCGACCTCGGCAGCGGCAGCTACTCCCTGGACGCGACCGCCACCTACACGAGCGACGGCACCGAGTACACGGTGTCCAGTAGCGTCTCCTTCAGCGTCCAGTAGCGCCCGGGTCGGGCCACTCCGGGAACGGCGTCCCGCAGCGATCGAGATACGCCCGCTGCATCGCGGTTATCGCCCCGGCGAGGTCGGCTCCGCCGTCGACGTTCGCCCGGACCCGTTCGATCTTCCACCGGCTCGGCGTGCACCCGGTCTCCCACCGGCGCTCGATCGCCCCCAGGTACCGGTCGATCGTCGTGGGTTCGACGCCGGTGCGTTCGAGTCCGGATCGCGCGAGGTCGAACACCTCCGGGTAGATCCGATCGGGATCGGTCGTGTGTCGTCCGTCGGCGGCGATCCAGTGGAGGTCGGCGTCGAGGCCGTCGGCGACGGCGCCGTAGAAGGACGACTCGGCCAGTTCGTGGTCCAGTTCGGAAAGCGGGTGGTCGGTCGCGACGAGTTCGCGGAGCAGGCCGGCCACGAGCGCCTGAAACCCGACGATGTCGGTCACGCTCGGCTGGGCCGGGAGGGGGCGGTACTCGATGCGCAACGAGCGCTCGGTGTTGTCGGCGTCGATGTGGTCGCCGCCGATCACGCCCCGGAGCCACCGCCAGTAGGTGCCGTGCTTGTGGTCGAACTCCCAGAACGCGTCGGCGTACTCCCCGGCACCGTCGTCGTCCCCGGTCCCGCCGACCTCGTCGCCGTCCTCGACCCACTCCCGCAGGAACGCCGCCAGCGTCGCGTCCCCGGCGACGAGGTCGACGACGTCCTCTGGCCCCCGGATGTCCTCCGGAAAACGGACCTTTCCGGGGTGCTGTCCGGCGTTGATCGACTCCTCGAAGACGGGCACCCGGAGCTCGTGGTGGGTCTCCGCGAGGAGGCGATCGGGATCGACGCCGTCGTAGCAGTCCGCGGGGAGAAAGGGGGAGTTCGTCGCGAGCGCGAGCACGGGGCCGAGCGTGCGGACGGCGGCGTCGTGGTAGGCGGGGAAAGCCGAGACGTCGGGCACCTGGAGGTGGGGCTGGATCGACGTGGCGAGCGACTCCGCCAGGATCGTCGGCACCCTGAGCGTGGCGCCGGGAACGTCGAGTTCGATCTCGCCGCCCGCGTGATCGAGGATGTCGTTGTCCAGCGCGTGGTACCGCGGGCTCGATTTCATGTTCTCCGCGAGCACCACGCCCCCGCGTTCCTCGACCGCCGAGAGGTACGCACGGGTGCCCTCCGCGGGAGGAATCGTCCACATCGCGTCGAGGGCGAGCCGGTGATCGTCCATGCGGTCGTTCGCGGCGTCGACCTGCTCGCGGATCGCGGCCGCCTGGCGCTCGATCCCCCCCGGGAGGATGTCGGGGTCGGTGTTGACCTCGACGTTGTGGACGCCGAGTTCGCCGTTGACCGGGGTCTCCGCGGTGACGTCCTCGGGGACGGTCGCGAGCCGTCCCTCGGCGTCGACGGCGTAGCACTCCAGTTCCATCCCGATCGCGGGGTCGGCGTTGTCGAGGGTCCCCGAGCGGATCTCCTCGCGGAGGAAGTCCGCCCCCTCGCGAACCCGGCGGTCGAACGCCTCGCGGCTCTCCGCCGCGAGGGAACGTTTCACCAGCGCGACCGTCTCGTCCATACGCCCCACATCGCGGGCGCTCGGTTTAGTTTGTCGGTGCGCCGTCCGTCGGTACCCCGGTGTTCCCGGGTGGAGACCGGGACGCCACACCCCCGGGCCGGGAGCGGATCCCCGGAGGCCGGGGCGCCGAACCCGGTGGGTCGGGGTGGATCTTCCCGACGATCCGGCTGGGGAACCGGCGGTTCGGTAGGAGTATGTATCTCTATGTAGTCGTCATAGTAGGGTATTTACTCGTTCTCGGGATACGGGGTGACGATGCGGGAAGCGCCCGTCGACCGTCGAACAGTTCTCGCGGGGATCGCGTGTGTTACTGGGTCGCTGGCGGGGTGTATCCGCACCAGCGCGCGGCCCCCGGGGCAGGCCGGCGGAGGATCGAACAGGGGTGGTAGCTCGAAGCTACTGAAAGTCGGGGGGTCCTCGACCGTGTTCCCGATAACGCAGCTCGCCGCCTCCTACTGGGGGGCGAACTACCCCGCGACCGACCTCGAGTACTGGGGGCCCTCCCAGTACGGCATCACGACCGACAAGCGGCTGACCGACTACTGGGCCTCGAAGTACGGGTTCGAGGCGCGCAATGACGGGGGCCCGCCGTTCCAGGTGACGGTCAGCCTGAGCCACTCCGGGACCGGGCTGGAGAAGGTCCAGAAGGGACAACTCGACATCGGGAACGCAAGCGCCTCGGTCGCACAGGAGTTCCCGGAGATGGACGAGGTGGAACGCGAGGAGTTCGTGAACCACGTCGTCGGCGTGGACGCCCAGCCGATCGTCGTGAGCAGCGAGATCTACGACGCCGGCGTCACGGAACTCGCGGCCGAGCAGGTGCGCGCGATCTACCGCGGCGAGATCACGGACTGGTCGGAGATCGACAGCTACGACGGCCCGGACAGGGAGATCCAGGCCGTCGGGCGATCGGTGGGGTCGGGTACCGACACCGCGTTCCGGGCGAACCTTCTCGGTAGTTCCGACGCGCCGATGCCCGGCGTGGATGCCCGGAAGGGCCAGAACCAGCAGGTCAAGACCACGGTCGCCAACTCCGACAACGCCATCGCGTACATGGCACTGGCGTTCGTCGACGAGGGGAGCGCCCCGCCCATCTCGCTGACGTTCGAGGGGACGACGTACGTCCCGGGCGAGAACCTCTCCGATCCCGACTACCCCCTCTCGCGGGACCTCCACTGCTACACCCACGGGGGGACGAGCCGCCGGGAGGCGGCGTACATCCGGATGATCGTCAGCGACTTCGGACAGGAGACGTTCGTCGCGAGCAACGGGTACTCCACCCTGACCGACGAGCGCCAGGAAGAGGAGGTCGACAAGCTTCCCGAGGCCGACACATGACCGGCACGCCTCCGGTACACGACCGATGAGTGCCGCGCTCCCCATCCGGACCGTCGCGACCCGGGTCCGGAACGCGGACGAGGGCACGCGGCGGATCGGGGGACTGGGCGGCATCGCGATCGTTCTCACGCTGGCGGCGTTCCTCGCGGCCCCACAGTACACGATCTACCCGTTGCTCGTTTTCCTCGCGGTCGTCGGCTACGGGTGGCTCGTCTACCGGGAGAACACCGCCTGGTTCCTCGCCCTCCTGACCACGGTCTCGACGGTGCTGATACTGACGCTCATCACCGTCTACCTGATCGTCCGCGCGGTCCCCGTGTTCCGGACGATGGGGCTCGACCTCCTCACCCGTGGCGACGCGGTGTGGGACACCAGCGGAAACGTCTACTCGCTGGTCCCGATGATGTGGGGGACGTTCGTGACGACGATCATCGCGATGCTGATCGCCGGGCCGCTCGGGATCGCCGGCGCCGTCTTCATCAGCGAACTCGCGCCCGGCTGGGTGCGCGAGACCGTCAAGCCGGCCGTTGAGATCCTGGCCGGCATCCCCTCGATCGTGTACGGCTTTCTCGGGCTCGTCGTGCTGAACCAGTACCTGATGGAGGAACTCCGGCTGTCCTCGCTGGGGAGCCTGTTCGCCGTCGGGATCATGATCGGGATCATGGCGCTGCCAACCGTGGTCTCGGTCGCCGAGGACGCGATCGCCGCGGTGCCGGACGCGATGAAAAGCGGGGCCCAAGCGCTCGGGGCGAGCGACTGGCAGACGACCAAGAGCGTGACCCTCCCGGCGTCGTTCTCGGGGGTCTCGGCGGCGGTCCTGCTCGGCGTCGGGCGCGTCGTCGGGGAGACGATGGCCGCGACGGTCATGCTCGGGAACGTCGTCGACCTGCCGGACCCCCTCACGGACGTGTTCGGGAACACGATCACCCTCACCAGCCTCATCGCGAGCCAGTACGGCGCGGCGAGCGGGCTCCAGATGTCGGCACTCTTCGCTGCCGGCGTCGTCCTGTTCGTGACGGTGATGTGCCTCAGTATCGGCTCGCAACTCATCGAGGCCCACATGGAACGCAAGCTCGGGGGTGACCGATGAGTACCGACACGGGGGCGCGGGCGCTCGTCCGGACCGAGTCATCGACGCTCGAACGCCTCGCCGGGGGACTGGCACTCCTCTCGGGGGGGACGGTCGTCCTGGGGTTCCTCATGTTGTCCGGCGTGGTCGCCGTCGAGGGGGACGCCGCCGGCGTCGGAACGGCGGCCGTGGCCGGCGGCGTCCTCTCGGCCCTCGGCGTGGGCGTCCTCGGCGTCGGCCTCGGGGCGTACGTGGGTGCCCTCGATGCCGACCCCGACCGGAGCGCCGGCCTGGTCGTCGGCGTCGTCTTCGGCCTGCTCGGTGCCGTCGGCGGTGGCCTCCTGGGCGCACAGACGCTCGGCCTGTCGACGCTGTGGCCGCTGGCGGCGCTCGCCGGCGGCGCCGGGACGTTCGCGGCCGGGGCGTTCCTCCGCGAGGACCTGGGCTCGACGCTCCCGGCGGGGGCGTTCGTCCTCGGAGCGGGCGCCACGATCGCGAGCGGGGTCATCTCGCCGGAGTGGGCGTGGAGCCCCGACGCCCTCTCGGCGACGTTCACCGGCGGCGTGGTCATCCCCGGGATCGTCGTCGTCGCGGGACTGCTGGCCGCGTGGACGGCGGCGAAGGCCCACGGCGGGTTCGGAACCCACGGCCGCCAGCGGGGAGCGTACGTCCTCATCGGCGCGAACGCCGCCGGCATGGTCGCCCTGCTGGTGATCGTGGTGGCCTTCGTCGTCGTCCGGGGGTTCGAGCCGATGACCCGCGGGATCAGGTGGGGCCTGTTCTGGGGGCCGGTCACCTGGTTCTACGTCCCGCCGCTCGGGGAGTACGTCATAATCGAGGGGCCGATCGTGTGGTTCTACTGGCCGTTCGTGATGGAGGGCTGGACGCTCGGCGACACCATCAACGGCGTCCTGCCGGCGATCGTCGGGACCGTCTGGCTCGTCGTCGGGGCGGTTCTCTTCGCCGTTCCGCTGGGCGTCGGCGCGGCCGTCTTCCTCACCGAGTACGCGGACCGGGGCCGGTTCACGGCACTCGTCGAGGTGTCGACCAACGGGCTCTGGAGCACGCCCAGCATCGTGTACGGGCTGTTCGGACTGGCCTTCCTCGTGCCGCGGCTCGGGAACACGAACTCGATCCTCGCCGGCCAGCTCGTGCTCGGGTTCATGCTCCTTCCCCTCGTGGTCATCACGAGCCGGGAGGCGCTCAAGGCCGTCCCCGACGAGTACCGCGACGCCAGCGCCGCGCTCGGCGTGGGCAAGTGGGAGACGATCCGGAGCGTCGTCGTGCCGGCGGCGATGCCGGGGGTCATCACTGGCGTCATCCTCGGGGTGGGTCGCATCGCCGGCGAGACGGCCCCCATCCTGCTTGTCACGACCGGATCGCCGTTCCCGCGGCGGGCGCCGGCGGTGCTCGGGGGCTTCCAGTTCACGACGACGCCGCCGTTCGTGACCAACCCCGAGCTCCTCCAGGCGTCGAGCGCGCTCCCCTACCAGCTGTTCGCGGTCATCCAGGGCGGCGTCGGGGAGAACCTCTCCTTTGCCTGGGGGACGGCGCTCGTGCTTCTGTTGGTCGTCCTTTCCTTCTACGCGGTCGGGATCGTCTCGCGGATCTACTTCCGACGGAGGTTACACCAATGAGCGACGCACAACTCGACACACCCACGACGGAGGAGGAGCCCACACGGACGACCGAGCGCCGGACGACCAGCGGCGAGAGCGACGAGCGGGTCCGCGAGGAGTGGACGGAGTACGGCTTCGCGGGATCGCCGAAGCTCTCCGTCGAGGACCTGAACGTGTGGTACGGCGACGACCACGCTCTGAAAGACGTCTCCATGGACATCCCCGAGGAGAGCGTCACCGCGCTGATCGGTCCCTCCGGGTGTGGCAAGTCGACGTTCCTGCGCTCGCTCAACCGCATGAACGACCGCATCAAGGCCGCCCGCGTCGAGGGCTCCGTCGAATTCGACGGCGAGGAGATCTACCAGGACGGCGTCGATCTCGTCGAGTTGCGAAAGCGCGTGGGGATGGTGTTCCAGTCGCCGAACCCGTTCCCCAAGTCCATCCGGGACAACGTCTCGTATGGGCCCCGCAAGCACGGCGACCTGAACAGGGGACTGCTCGCCCGGCTCACGGGGCGGGACACGAAGGAAAAGGAGGACGAACTCGTCGAGCGTTCGCTGAAGCAGGCCGCCCTCTGGGAGGAGGTCGAGGACCGGCTGGATGACAACGCGCTGGGACTCTCGGGGGGACAACAGCAGCGTCTGTGTCTCGCGCGGTGTCTCGCCGTCGGCCCCGAAGTGATCCTGATGGACGAACCGGCGTCGGCACTCGACCCCATCGCCACCGCCAAGATCGAGGACCTCATCGAGGATCTCGCGGAGGACTACACGGTCGTC
>Ga0207719_100163_pt1 | contig 53950 bp, 48 predicted proteins | sample A23P1SouthBayCA_2_FD_187279 | JGI IMG/M metagenome (GOLD analysis project Ga0207719, IMG submission 187279) | Aerobic enrichment media microbial communities from Eden Landing Ponds, California, USA - A23 P3 (3) (SPAdes) | ecosystem: Environmental > Aquatic > Marine > Unclassified | place... | reverse complement strand
GTGCTGTGCGGTCCTGGTGTCTGCGCGAACGGGGCGTGGTTCGAGCACCGCGAGAACCACGGAAGTGAACGGCGAAGCCGTGAGCGGAGTGAGCGCAGGCTCAGGAGAGCGTGCTCTCCTGGTGGATTGAAAGGGCGAGGCCCGGTGGCGGTCGCCTGAGCGCGGCCCTATCCGAGTGAACGCAGTGAACGAGGATATCCCGCTCAGCGACCGCGAGCGGGTCGAGGGCTTTCAGTACTCACAGTCCTCCGTGGTCACGATATCTCAGAGCGAGCGGGTCGAGGGCTTTCAGTACTCACAGTCCTCCGTGGTCACGATATCTCAGAGCGAGCGGGTCGAGGGCTTTCGACACTCGCAATCCCCCGCGGTCACGATATCTCAGAGAGAGCGGGCTGAGGGATTTCAGTGCTCACTGACCGAATCGGCCACGTTCAGAAGCCGACGTGCGAGGTAGAACTCGGCCCGCCACTGCTGTCGTCGAGGCCGCCGAGATGGTCGAAGACGTACCCCTCATCGGTCAGGTACACCGTCCCGTCGTCGACGGTCACGTCCACGTCGGGGAGGGTCGTCCCCGCGGCCATGCCGTTGTCGCAGTCGCCGGAACAGGTGTCGAACATCGACCCGTGTTTCGGGCAGATCAACTCGCCGTCGCGCATCGCAACGCCCTGGCCCCTGTCGAAGCGCTGGGACTCGTGGGTACAGCGATTGATCCACGCGCGGACCGGCGCGTCCACGCTCGCGTCGCTCTCGCAGGGGACCAGAATGACCTCCTCGGCCATGTCGAAGGAGTTGGTCGCCGTGAACAGCACCGACCCTTGCTTGCGGACCTCCCCGACTGTCGTGAGTTCCGTGCCCTCGGGCATCGTGGGCTGATACGCTCGCAGTGAAATGAATCTGACGGCGACGCGCGGGAAGCTCGAACGGGACCGATCGTGACAACTAACTAATCAGGGCGCCCGAGTCGAAACGAGACGGAGATGGCAGGCGAGTACGACCGGGAGTGGACGACACGGATGGACGACCCGGCGAGAGCTACTCGGCTTCGGTTCGGGCTCTCGACGGTCGACGGTCGGCCGGTACGCTTTCTCGTGCAGTTGGAGTACGAGCGCGACGGCGAGTGGCGGCCGGTCGCTCGATTCGACCACGAGCGCGGTGGCCCGGCGTATCGCGATGTCGAGATCAGTGGGTTACATCTCGATGTCTATGCACCTGACGGCACCCAGAGGCGGAAAGTCACTGGATTCCCCCCGATCGACGAGACGGCTGCCGTTCCCGCCGCCGAACAGTATTTACACCGTCACTACCAACGGATGATCGAGGAGTACGAGCGATGCCTGTGAACGACGAAACCGACGACCGGACCCACGAGATCCTCGACGCCGAGGTCGACGGCTACGACCGCGAGACCGCGGCCACGACGGCGGGCGAGTGGGTTGAGCAGGCACCCGCACCGACGGACGAGTCGGACGCCACCGCGACGTTCGAACTCTACGAGGACGAGCGCGGACAGTGGCGGTGGCGACTGGTCGCCGTCGACGGGACCGTCCTCGCCGGCGGCGACACGGGCTACGGCTCGCGGGAGGACGCACAGCGGGCGATTGACAGCTTCAAGACGACGATCGAGGACGCGCCCGTCGTCGCCGCCGACTCGCGGTAGTGTTCAGGTCGGGGCTTTCACGCTGTTTCCAGCGGCTATTCGTCTTCGCTTATCTGAACAGCACGGTCAAAACTCACTCCCCGACCGCGTCCTCGACAATTCGGATCTCTTCGTCGGTCAGCCCGTAGAGTTCGTAGACGATTTCGTCGATCAGGTCGTCGGTGCGTTCGATCTTTCGATCCAGTTCCGCGGCCCTGTCCATCGTCTCGCGGTAGCTCTCAAGCCCGTCCGCCACGTCGGCCACGCGCGGCAGCGTCAGCGCGCGCAGGCGGTCCACGAGCGAGTTGGTCTTTGTCGCCGTCTCGCGAAAGCCCGCGAACCCGCCCGCCTCGTCGACCGCCACGGGCACGAACGCCGCGATCAGGTCCGCCTCCGTCTCCGTCAGGTCCGTGATCCGCAGCGCCGGCAGTGGCTCCGTCTCCGTGTACCCCCACTGGTCCGTCTCGTGCTCGTCTTCGTCATCCGGTTTGTAGCGGGCAGTGAGTCGAATCTCGACCGTGGTGTCGGACTCGCGCTCGACGGTGGCTTCGCCCACCCGGAGGTTCGGTTTCTGTTCCGCGGTCTGCTGGAGTATCGAATCCGCGGCGCCCTTCGGCGGTTGCGTGAAGCCGATATCCGCGAGCGTCTGGCCGTCCTCGTAGGATCCGAGGTGGTCAAATATATCCGTATTTAAACTATTCCGGGTCGAATTTAATTCCGTCATCTCTCCAGCAAGGTACGTCAGTATGTCATGAGCGACATCAAGAGATAATTGTTCTGCGGTGAGGTCTCCCCTTACAACGGATATGACTGGCGCGAAATCCGCTTCCGTCTCTGGTGAAATTATAGATTGATATCGTTCTATCGCTTTGTCAACCATCTCTTCTCGTTCAGAGAATTCTGGATCGTATTCGAAGTCACGGATGGGAAGCTGTCGGAAGTATTGTTTTGTACAGGTGATGTATCCTCCTCGGAAAACATTGCTTATCGATTGTAGACAGAGGAACAGTAGTTTAGAGTTGATCAGCGATAAAATGAATTTATCACTATAGTCGGTGGATTCACTGAGAGATATACTAAACCCGCCGCTCGCCATGAGAACATAGTCGGACTGTGGAGTGGGATATTCTGCAAATGAGGGCGAATCAGCAAGCAACGGTATTATGATCTCGCCATGATCATGAATACTGAGGTTTCTTGGTGCACTATAATCATACCATCGCGAATAATCAGACCGCTGTTCAAGTGACTCTCGATTACGTTTTAGATAGTCCCACAATCGAGGGTAGTTAGAATTAAGATCCGCCTCACTCCTCAATTCATAGTCCTCATCGTAAGGCCAAATGAGCCTTTTGTTGCTATCCTCACCATTATAACTGTATTTCTCGAAGTCAGTAGAATGAATTGGAATTCGCAGCGTTTCTCTCTCAATCTGAAAAGATTCAGACTCTGATTCAGATCTGCAAACAACCATATCATCACTTGTCTTTTTTATTTCTACTTCGAAAATATCATCGTCACCGGTGCTTGAACCTCGTCCAATAGCATCTGTAATCTCACCCAAATTGATTGATTTCCGAGCGACCTTTTCGATGATTGATTTCACCTCTTGACGTTGGAAATTCCAAGGCGTTTCACTAAGCGTCTCATTTTCAAAAGTACTCTTTATCCATTTCTCTGAATCCATATCTCGGCCCAGAGATTCTGGATCGTTATTTTCTTTCAACTCACGATAATCGAATTGCTCCGATTCACTCCCTGTGAGGAACAGAAGGGCCGTGTATGTGGTTGCAGATTCTGGAAACACTTGGTTTGCTCCAAAGTTCACCACTCCTGAAACCTGCTCTCTATCTGATATTATTTCCCGGATCCCTTGCCCGTAATCTACTCTAAACAGCTTGTTCGGAATAATATATCCGAACCGTCCAGATGGCGCTAATAAGTTTCTCCCCTTCTCAATGAATAAGATATAGATATCATAACTCCCATATGTTGATTGGTAGGATATGTCATAGAACGCTCTCTGTTGCTCGGGGAGAAGTTGGATCTGAGCATACGGCGGATTCCCGACCACAGCGTCGAACCCAGCGTCGTCCCGTTCCTCGCCGTCGATGTCGAAGAACACCTCGGGATACTCCAGTTCCCAGTGGAAGAAGTCTTCACGCTCGGCGGCGGACTGGGCCTCGGTGAACCACGGTTCCGTCCGGATCGCGGCCCACTCGTCTTCGTCCTCGATAGCGCCGGCCATCTCCTCGTAGGCGTCTTCGGGGACCGCGACGCCGAACTGCTCGGCGGTGTGGACGTTCGATATCTCGAAGAGACGCTGATACAGCGCGTCCGAGCGGATCTCGTGGTAGATCTCCTCCATCGACTTGATGTCGTCCAGCGTCTCGTTGTCTATCTCCAGCAACTCCTCCATCAGGTCCATCACGTGGTCGAGCGTCTGCCGGCGGGCGCGGGCGGCCACCTGCGTCAGCGTCAACTGTCCGCCCTCCTCCTCGGTGTCGTCGCTCAGAACCTCGGTGATGTCCGACCCGACTAGCGAGTTCCCGGTCTTGAGGTGGTGGTCGAGGAAGGCCAGCGGCTGGTCCGCGGCGAGGGTCTCCAGCCACATCGACAGTTTGGCGAGTTCGACCGCCATCCCGTTGATGTCCACGCCGTAGATGCACTCCTTGGCGATTTCACGGCGCAACTGCTGTTCGTCGTAGCTCTGGATCTCCTGTTCGCGAACGACTTCCATCACCTGCTCGGTGAGATACCCCGTCGCCTTCGTCAGGAAGTGCCCGCTCCCCATTGCCGGGTCGAGCACCTTCAGGTCGAGGACTTCCTGCCAGAACTGCGCGAAATACGCCCGGTCGCTGGGTTCGAGGCCGTCCGCGCGCAGGTCGTCGTCGATGTCGTCGAGCAGGGGGTCGACCGTCTCCTCGACGATGTAGGAGACGACGTAGTCGGGGGTGTAGTACGCGCCGGTGGCCTTGCGCTCGCCGTCGTCGTTGACGACGTAGAGTTCGCCCGCGTCGACCGTCTCGACGGCGTCGGCGACGCTCACCTCCGTCGCGGGCTTCCAGACCTGCCCGCCGTCCTCGGACACGGCCGCGTACTGCTCGGGCGCGATGCGGAACTCGTGTTCCAGCAGCCCCTCGTAGATGCTCCCCAGGTGGCGCGTGTCCAGATCCGCGTAATCGGCGAGGACGAAGGAGCCGTCCTCGGCCGCCGTGGTGCCCAGGCGGTAGACCACCTCCGCGACGTAGCGGTCGGCGACCTGGTGGTCGGCGAGGAAGGCGTGCTCCTCGTCGTCGAAGAGACCGCCGTTGTACGGCGGGATGCCCAGCGACTCCTCGCCGCTGTCGACCAGTCGAAACAGGTCCCGCAGTCGACTCCACATCGTCGTGGCGTGCTCGCTGAAGTCGTCGAGGGAGTCCCCGCCCGAGACCTCCTCGTGAACGTCGAGGCGCAACTGGTCGAGACTGAAATGCTCCTCGTACTCGGCGCGGTCGTCGGGGCTGTCCGGGTGGATGAGCCCCCGCGACTCCGCGTAGAGGACGAACATCAGCCGATAGAGGAGGACGAGCGACTGCTCTTTGAGTTCGTCCAGCGCGTCGGCGTCGTCGGGGTCGATGTCGAGGTCGTTCGTCTCGACGAACCCCTCGCCCAGCACCCGGAGCGCGGTGAAGACGTTGTCCTGGAGGTCCTCGCCGAGTTCCTGTGCGGCCGTCTCGCTCTCGGACCAGACCGTGTCCAGAAACGACGCCCCCGCCGTCTCGCGGAACGCTTCGGGGCGGAAGAAGACGTAGAAGTATTTGAACGCCTCCAGGTCGCCCGATTCGAGCAGTTCCGGCAGGTCCACCTCGTAGTACGTCTCGGTGGCGTAGTCTTTGGTCCCGTAGAGGCGCCACTTGCGCCCGTCGGTGAGGATACCCCACTGGAGTCGGTCGGGCGTCCGTTCGAGGTAGTATTTCGTCTGGTGGGAGGCGTCGCGATACGAGCGCTGTTCGTTGAATCGCTGGGTGAAGTCCGCACCCCACTGCTTGGCTTCGAGCAGGGCGGCGGCGCTGGCGTACATCCCCTCCGTGTCGCCGTCTTTGTTCTGCCGGGCCGCCTCGCGCCGTTCGCTGTCCGAGTGAAAGAGGAGTCGGTCGTTGTACCCGCCGCCGTTCGGGAGCGTGGTCTCCGAGAGCGTCCCGAATCCGAGCACGTCGAGCACCTCGTCGATCCACGAATCGAGCAGTTCGTCTTCCTTGTAGGAGTCGACGAGGTCACCTTCCAGCTCCCAGAGGTGCTGGAGCGCGTCGAACGCCGCGGCCGCTTGCTCGTCGCAGTCCCACGGGTCGAGGTCGTCAACGCGCTCGTCGAGGTAGTACCCCGAAAACAGGTCCGAGTTCCGGAACGGCGCCGACGAGAGTGTCGCCTGGCTCATTGACTACCGGAGACTGCAGGTCGAGTGATATGAAAGTACGGGGGTCACCGGTGTCGTTCCCGCCCGGACGAACGGCCACTTCTGACTCTTGGCGAACCGGAACCCGGCAGAACGCTCGGTGGAGGCCAACCCTTTTCGGGCGGCCGGCCGTCGTGATCGTATGGCTACTGTAGCAGTCGTCGGCGGCGGTCCCGCCGGCCTCAGCGCGGCACTGTTCACGGCGAAAAACGACCTCGACACAGTCCTGTTCGACACGGACGGGACGTGGATGCACAAGGCCCACCTGTTCAACTACCTCGGCATCGAGAGCGAGGACGGCACCGCGTTCGTCGAGAACGCGCGCGAGCAGGTCGACTCCTTCGGCGTCGACCGCCACCAGGACGAGAAGGTCACCGCTGTCGAGCAGGCCGACGACGGCTTCGCGATCACGACCGAAGACGAGACGTACGACGCCGACTACGTCGTCCTCGCGACGGGCGCCAAGCGAGACCTCGCGGAGGGGCTGGGCTGTGCGTTCACCGACGAGGACATCGTCGACGTGGACGTGACTACGGAGACGAGCGTCGCGGACGCCTACGCGACCGGTGCGATGGTCCGCGCCGAGGAGTGGCAGGCGGTCATCTCGGCCGGCGACGGCGCCGCCGCGGCCCTGAACATCCTCTCGAAGGAGAAAGGCGAACACTTCCACGACTTCGACGTTCCCGCCGACGCGGAGTGAGAGCCCGGATCGCGGGTTGCGTGGACTCTACCTCACGGGAGTCTCAACACGACGTGGCGCGCGTAGACCGGGAGCGTCCGGGTTCGCTCGTCGCCCTCCAGCGTGACGGTCACGTCGATCGACCGGGGCGCCGCGTCCGCGAGCGCCGTGAGGGACACCGTCGGCGTGACCGTCCCATCTTCGGTGTCGGCGGGCGGGACAGAGACCCAGACGACTTCTTCGGCGTCGGCCGACGCGGGCGCTTCACCGTACCCGGACCCGAACTCGTCCGTGCCGAGTCGCTCGGCTATCACCGTACGGACGTGTTCGGTGGCCGCGTCGCCGCTCTCCCAGTCCACCCACTCCGCGAACGGCACGGTTTCGTACGATAGCGGCCCGTCCGCGTTCCTGGCCGTGACGACCCGAACCGTGCTGTTCGACGGGAAGTAACGGATGTTGTCCTCGTAGCCCGGTTCGTCCTCGACGGTCCGCTTGGCAGTCACCGACTCGCCGCGACAGCGAACTGGGTCCGCGGATGGACCGACGCCCGTCGGTGTCGAGCGAGCGGTCGTTCCCTCCGCCGTCGACTCCTCCGTGGAGTTCGTCGGCACGGGCTCCGGCGTGGCCGGGACGTGCGTCTCTGTCGCCGGTCGCCGGGTCGGACTCTCGCCACCGCTCCGGGCGCCGTCGTCCTGCTGGTTGGCCGCGTCGGTCTCGATCGACCCGCTGTTCAGACAGCCGGCCAGTCCCCCGACCGCGACGATGCCGAGCCCACGGAGATACCGGCGGCGAGTACGCTTCGACATAGCCGTTAGATAACGCCCCGGGAATAAGTCAACTTCTATTACATTTTCGGTAGAGGGGGATAGGGACCGACGTTCCGGGTACAACGGCACCACAGCAATGGCCGAGGAGAGGTCCCGCTCATAGTGATTATTGTCGATTAGTTTCGGATCGCGCCGACCCCGGGGACGGCGCGTCTCGGGAAATCGCGACAATAATCACAATCAGGCCGCGTGCTTTTCGATCTCGCCTTTGACGGCGGTGGCGTCGAAGTCGTGTTCCGGGCGCATGTTGACGAAATCGAGGAATTCCAGAGCGTCGAGCAGGTCGGCGGCGTCGTGGACCGCGAGGGCGGCCTCGACGGCGTCGCGGGCGCCGACGAGTGGTTCGAGGACGCCGAGCGCGCAGGCGGTGTCGTAGGCGCGGGCGTCGTCGATAGCGCTTTCGCGGACCTTCGTGGCGTCGATGAAGTAGAGCTTGCCGTCCGAGAAGAGGACGTTCTCGCGCTGGAGGTCGCCGTGGGCCAGCTGTGCGTCGTGCATCCGTTCGAGGGCGTCGAAGATCTCGACGGCGTGGGCGCGCACTTCGTCGGGCGAGAGGTCGGCCAGCGTCCGGAACTCCGGGAGGTACTCGAGGACCATCACGGCCACGTCCTCGTACTCGAAGGCCTCCTTGGGTTCGGGGGCGTTGACGCCCAACTCGCGCATCCGGCGGTTGGCGTCGAGTTCGTGTTCGGCCATTTCGATGGGCGCGTCGAAGCGCTCGAAGAAGCCTTCGGTGCCGCTGGAGAAGGCCCCGAGGTTGCGCCCGGCGGTCAACAGCGCGTGGACCAGCGAGTTCTGCTGGGTGACGACCTTGACGAACAGGCGGTCGTTGACGACACACGGCGTCGACAGCCAGTTGTTCGCGTCCAGAAACTCGACGCGCGCCGTCCCGATGTCGTAGCGGTCCATCACCTCGCGGATAGCACCCTCTAACGTCGGCCAGGGCACTTTTCCACGGAGGAGTCGCCGGAACGCCATCCGTCCGCCGAGTGGTCCGACAGCGGTAAATCGTTTGCGACCACCGACCACGCTATCGAGTGACACGCCCGAAAGGCCATACCCGGGGTGCGCGCCCGAGATGCCACGCCCGAGATGGCACGGCCGGGGTGCACGCCCGGGGTGGACGCCCGAGATGGCACGCCCGGGGAGGACGTCCGAGATGGCACCTCCGTCGAGTCGGACTCGGCCGGGGCGTCCCCCGTGCCGAGGCGTTCCCCGGCGGAGAACGTCCGATCGCACGCTGTCGGTCTGGCGACAGTCTCCCGGCCAGTGCACACGTTCCGATCCCTGTCTTTCGGGCAGGAGCGCCCGCGCTCACCCGACGGAGACGACGTTCGTCGAATTGCGAGCGACGATGCTGTCGGTCACCGCCGTCATCGGGTCGGTTCCATCGAGTGACCGGGGCTGAGAAAGCGCCGGCGTTCCCCGATAGAGAACACGCTGTCGCCGCTCAGGGGAACTCGCGCAGGCGGTCGAGCATCCCGTCCAGATCGGACGGACAGACCGCGAGCGAGAAGCCGTCGATGCGGGCGAGTTCGGCGGCGTGCTCCCAGACGGTTTCGTCGTCGAGGCCGTGGAGGACGACGGCGTGGGGGGAGGGCTTGACCACCCGAAGCGCGACCAGCGGCCCCTCGCCGCTGGTGACGTCGGTGAACACGAGCGCGCGGTTGGTCGACTGGCCGTAGAGATGGTAGAACTCCTCGGAGGAGAGTCGCGAGATGGCCTGGATGGAGTTGATGACGGTGTGGCCGGCGACGGTGTCGTGACTGCCCGAGACGAGTTCGGTGGCACCGACGGCGTCGTAGAAGCGGTCCATCGAAACGGCGGTCTGGTACTCCCGGAGGTCGTGGACGATGTCGGCGTCGAACCCCGCCGAGAGCACGCGGGCGTGCTGACGAATGTGGCCGCCGCCGCGGCGCTCGTCGATGTCCAGTAGCGCCCTGACGGTCCGCCTGACGACGCCGATGCCCGGGCTCTCGCGGCGGCCGCTCTCGTAGTCCGAGACGACCGACGGCGAGACGCCGAGTTCGTCGGCCAGTTCCGTCTGTGCGACCTCGAAGTCCGTCCGCCACTTCCGGAGGGTGCCGCCGGGGTCGTCGCTGACCGCGACCTCGCCCGCTATCTTCTCGGCCAGTTCGCGACGCTGTCCGTTCGCCATTGCCCCGAGTCTCGACGACTGTCGACAAAAGCGTATCGGACTGTCGAACGTGTGGTGCCCGGACCGGACGACGGTGTGACCGATCTGTCCAGTGACCGCTCTGTCTGCGGGGTGACTGTCGCCCGGCCGGTCTGCCGAGGCTATTAGTGGCGACCGTTCCACGTCGGAGACATGGCAGCGGGACTCGACGCGCTGGGACAGACGGACACGCCGGCGTCGGAACTCGGACCGACGCAACTGCCCGACCTCGTTCCGATCCTCGTCCGCGCGGGGTGGTTCTGTGTGGGCTTTCTCGTCGTCTCGCTGGTCGGCCTCTATCTCCTCAGGCCCGCGATTTTGCGGGTAGTCGGCCGTCGAAATCCGGACAACCCGACCATCCAGGAGGCAATCTCGCGGTACGTCACGGTGTTTGTCTTCCTCGTCGCCGTCTTCGTCGGCGCCGCTGTTGCCGGCTACGGCCGGTTTATCGGCGACTCCGCGCTGGTCATCGCCGCCGCGACGCTCGCGCTCGGCGTCGCCGGACAGGCGGTCATCGGGTCGCTCGTCAGCGGGATGGCGCTGGTCTTCGACCCCGAGTTCAACGTCGGCAACTACATCCAGTGGGAGGGCGGCGAGGGCACCGTCGAGTCGATCACGCTCCGCGTGACCCGCGTCCGGACGCCCGACGACGAACTCGTTTCGGTCCCGAACACGCTCCTCACCGAGGGGGAGGTCACGCGCCCGTACGGCCACCGGCGCTTCCGGGTCGTCGAACACGTCGGCATCGCCTACGACGACGACGTCGACGAGGCGCTCTCCCATCTCGAGGCCGCGGCCCACGAGCTCGACGTGGTCCGTGCCGACCCCGAACCGAGCGCCTACGTCGACGAGTTCGGCGGCGACGCCGTCGTCCTCCGGGCGCATTACTGGATCGACGACCCGCGACGGCGCGACGTGTTCGCCGTCCGGTCGGCGTACGCCCGCGCGGTCAAGACCCGCCTCGACGCCGCCGGGATCAGTATCAGTCCCGCGTCGAAACGTGACCTCGAGGGACGGATCGCCGTCGAGGGCGAGGGGTGAGCTGACCGTCACCGCCCCTCCGCAACCACTAAACGCCGCTCGCACCTCTCCCCGACAATGACCGACTGGACGGAGAAGTACCGGCCCGCGTCGCTGGCCGAGATCCGCGGCAACGACAAGGCCCGCGACGCCCTCCGCGAGTGGGCCGAGTCGTGGGACAGCCACCGCGAGGCCGTCATCCTCCACGGGTCGCCCGGCGTCGGCAAAACCTCCGCCGCCCACGCGCTGGCCAGCGACCTCGACTGGCCGACCATCGAACTCAACGCTTCCGACTCACGCACCAAGGACGTCATCGACCGGGTCGCCGGCGAGGCCGCCAAGTCGGGCACGCTGACCGCCGGTGGGGCCGGCCGCCGACTCGTCATCCTTGACGAGGCCGACAACCTCCACGGCAACGTCGACCGCGGCGGCACCGCCGCCATCACCGCGCTCGTCAAGGAGGCCAACCAGCCGATGATACTCATCGCAAACGAGTTCTACGAGATGGGAAACGGCCTCCGCAACGCCTGCCAGGACATCGAGTTCCGCGACGTGTCCAAACGCTCCATCGTCCCCGTCCTCCGTGACCTCTGTCGCAAGGAGGGCATCGAGTTCGAGGACGCCGCGCTCGACCGCATCGCGGACATGAACTCCGGGGACCTGCGAGGTGCGATCAACGACCTGCAGGCGCTCGCGGAGGGACGGGACCGTATCGAAGCCGACGACGTGGTGACCGGCGAGCGCGACCGGACGAAAGGCGTCTTCGACTACCTCGACACCGTGATCAAGGAGGCCGGCGCGCAGGAGGCGCTCGAAGCCTCCTACGACGTGGACGAGACGCCCGACGACCTCATCAACTGGATCGAGGACAACATGCCCAAGGACTACCACGGCGAGGAGTTGGCCGTCGCCTACGACTTCCTCGCGAACGCGGACGTGTGGCTCGGCCGCGTGCGGGAGACCCAGAACTACTCGTTCTGGCGGTACGCGGGCGACAACATGACCGCCGGCGTCGCCGCCGCGCGCCGCGAACCCAAGGGCGGATGGACCCGTTACGGCCCGCCGAGTTACTGGTCGAAACTCGGCCGCACCAGCGGCACGCGGGACACCCGCGACTACATCGCGCAGGGCATCGCCGAGGCCAACGGCGTCAGCATGTCTACCGCTCGGCGAGCGATCTTGCCCCACCTCTCGGTGATGACCCACCACTGCAAGAACCGCGAACTGACCGTCGCGATGGCCGCCCGCTACGACTTAAACGAGAAGCAGGTCGCCTACGTCACCGGCAGCGGTGCCGACACGAACAAGGTCGAGTCCATCGTTGCGGACGCCCAGCGCCTGCGCGAGGACCTCGCCGTCGAGAACGCCGGCGGCGCCTTCGAGAACGCCCACGCCGGCGCGACCGAGAGCGACGGAGACGCGGACGACGGCGCCGAGACGGACGCGGACGCCGAAGCGCAGGCGTCGCTCGACGGCGACGCGGGCGGGAGCGGCGACGGAGAGAGTGACGATGGGCAGAACGGCAGTGGTGAGGGCGATGATGGGGAGTCCGCGGCAGCCGCTGCCGAGGACGATGACCAGCAGTCCGGCCTCTCGGATTTCATGTGAGCGCCCGTTCACCGCTACGGGTGCCACAAGATTTTTGTCCCAATCAGGATTTCTCACGGACATGTTGCCCCGCCGTCCCTGGCTCTCCGTAGCCGTCGCTGTGGTCGCGCTCCTCCTGGCAGTCACCGCCGTTACGGTCGGTGTGGCGGGACTCCCGACGGACGCTCAAGAGAGTGCTTCGCCAGACGAACGAGACGCGAGCGGCCTGAACGCAAACAGCACGAACGTCTCCGTGGCGAACGCGACGGTCTGGACGGGTTCCGAATCGGTCCGCGATAACCTGACGAGCGCGGGGGCGGTCCGCGAGCGCCAGCGGTCGGGCGCGCTCATCCGTGACGCGACAGTCGCGACGAGCGACCCGTTTGTCCTCGAACTCCGGATGCCGGGCTTCTCGGAGCGACTGGCCGCCACAGAGGGTCCGAACACGACCGTCCGATTTTTCCGGGCGACGCACGGACCTAACAGCGGTATCAGGTTCGAATCTCGGGCCAGCCCCGAATTTCCCGAAGTGGCTCTCGGTATGAACCGCACCGCCGCCACGACGGTGTTCGCCGATCGGGCCAACGAGACGTACTATCTCACCGTGGATCCGCCGGCGATGCGTTTCGGTACCAGAGATTACGGCGGAACCGGTGTGAATTGGTCGGCTTCGGTGGCCGACGAACCAAGCTGGCTCGTAGACAATCTTCCCTTCGGACTCAACGTCACCATCGACGGAAGCACGTGGACGTTCGATGGCAGCGGCAGGTGGAGTGAACTGGATCCAATTGTGCTATTCGACGATCCCGACGCGTACCTGAACGGGGGCAATCAAGACGTAATTTCGGCCTCTCGAGACGAAAGCGTCCAGTTCGACGGAAATACGAACCTCGCACCGGGGACTGAACTGACGCTCAGACTCACGAATCGCTCGGATGGCGGGTCGCCCCGGGTCACGACGGCGACAGTGTTCGGGGACGGATCCAACGTGAGCGAATCACCCTACCACCTGATGTCGGGGTCGCTCTCGACGATGTCCCTCGAACCGAACTCGACGTTCGACATCGAAGTCGTCAGGAACGGTTCGATACTGTACAGCGCTCGCGGGGTCGTCAACGGGAGCGCCGACAGCGCTCCCGGTACGGGAACCAACGCAACCGTCACGAACGTGAGTGTCTGGACCGCACCGCAGGGGGCCGATGACCGGCTGACGAACCTGACGGCCGTCCGGGCGGCCGAGCGGTCGGGGTCGCTGACTCGCGCCAGATCACACGGGCAGAATCGTGCTCGGACCCTCGTCTGGAACGATACGCTCGTCCTCAAACTTCGTGCACCGGGGCTGGCAGAGCGGATGGCCGCTGTCGGGGGACCGAACGAGACGATCCGGTTCTTCCGGGCGACCTACGGCGAGCACAGTTCCATTGCGCTCTGGCAGACGTTCTCGTATTCGGAGTCTCAGCCGCTTGCTGGGCGGTTGAACCGTACTGCCGCGACGACTGTCGTGGCTGACCATCCGAACAATACCTACTATCTGGTCGTGGATCCCACCGCGGTACGGTTCGGCTTTTGCGAATGGCGGTGCGGTGACGGCTACGACTGGTCGCTCGAGGGATTCGACCGGTTCGACGCGCCACGCTACGGTTCCGATACGGATCGCCTCCGGTACCGCCCAAAGTTCGCCGTGAACGTCAGAATCGACGGGGAATCGACGACTTTCACGACCGACGAACACGGCAGCCCCGTGCCGATCGTTGGCTTCCAGGAACCGAGGGTACGAGTCGGTAACCGAAGTGACGAGCCTGTCGAACTCTTCAAGGTGGCCGATGCGCCGGTACGCGCGCGGACGAATCTCGCGCCCGGAACGACCGTCGTCGTGCGGCTGACGGATCGTTCGGACGGCGGTCGGACTCGGGTCGACCGGGCTACGGTCAGGAAAAACGAGTCGATCGGGATCGTTTCGGCTGATTTCGACACGAGCAGTCTCTCCATTGGGACCACCTTCATGCTCGAATTCGCGGCCAACGGTTATGTCCTCGCCGAGGCAGAGGGGGTCGTCCAGTCGGGAACTCCATCGACACCGACCGCGACGCCTTCACCGACGCCCTCACCGACTCCCACGCCCACTGTGACTCCCACTCCGACTGCCACGGTTTCGCCGACGGCAAGTCCGACCCAGACAGCGACTCCAACGCCGACGACGGGAGCGCGGACGCCCACGCCGACGACGGGAGCGCAGACGCCCACTTCGGCCCCAGGGACGAACGCGTCCGCGACCCCAACGCCGTCGCCGGACTCCGGGGGCTCTGCCGCGATGCCCGGAACGGCGGCGACACCCCCGCCGACGGACGCGACCACTACCGATTCGAGCGGCGGGTCCGGTCCTGGCCTCGGACCGGTCGTCACCGTCGCGGCATTGCTCGCGGCCGCGCTGCTCGCACGACTGCGGCGGGCGTGAGAAACGAACGATAGCGGCAGGCGTGAGAACTCCGGGTCAGTCGGCGCGTGTCGCCGTGGACCCGCCAGTTTCGCGGCGCTTCGAGAGCGTCCAGGCGGCGCCCGCGACCAGCAGTAACACGAGGACGGCGCCGGCGTCAGTCACGGATTGGTCGATCCCGAACTTGCGGCGGGCCAGAAGCATGTCGACCCAGGTGACGGCGCTGGCGAGCGCGAACAGCAGGCGCGTGCGGGAGAGGTCGCGGGCGTGAGCCCACAGCGCGCCGGCCGCGAGCGCGCCCCAGAGGAGGAACGACAGGGCGTAGTAGCCGGTCAGGACACTTACCGGGACGACGAACAGCGACCCGTCGAGCGCGAGGTGGGCGGGGACGGCGAGCGCGGCGAGGACCGCCAGCGCGCGGAGTCGCGCCACCGACGGCGTCTCGACGGTCCAGGCGCAGGCGGCGGCGAGACAGAGGAGGATGAGCGACGCCGTCGCGAAATGCGCGGCGGTGACGAGCGCGGTGAACTCCGTCACCGTCAGCGCGCCGAGGATGATCTGCGAGGGCAAGAGCGCGACCGCAACGGTGATCGCCCACTTCACGCGGCGGTCGTCCTGCCGTCGCCAGGCGGCATAGAGGAGCCACAGCATGGCGAAGCCGACGAGCATCGCCAGCAGGCGGTGGGACCACTCGACGAAACTCGGCCAGTTCGCCGGGAACAGGCCGAGCCAGCCGTCACAGAGCGGCCAGCGGCGCTCGCAGGTCAGCCCCGCGCCCTTGTAGGCCGTGTAGAGCCCGACGAGCATCAACAGGAGTGTTCCGGCCGTCGTCCACAGCAGGGCGTCGCGAAACCGGACGTTCATGTCGCGCGCTTGTGCTCGCACGGCCTTTATTCTCGCCATTTCGTGCCGGGCGACGGGGATCGCAACTGCCGCGTCCCGCGTTCCCCCGGCGCGAACGCGCGCCAGCAGACCATGACCGATATCGACCGCGCTCGCGCCCGAATTCGGTGTCCTGAGGGATTAGACGAACGACGAATGAACAGTCGTCATTTGACTGTACGCGAAGCTTTTTCTCCGTTCCGGACGGCGCTCCTCCATGGGAATCGACGAGGACGCACTGGAGTATCACCGCACGGAACCGCCCGGCAAGATCGAGATCTCGACGACCAAGCCGACGAACACCCAGCGGGACCTGCAACTCGCCTACTCCCCCGGCGTGGCGGCCCCGTGTCGGCGGATCAGCGAGGACCCCACCGACGCCTACAAGTACACGACGAAGGCCAACATGGTCGGCGTCGTCTCGAACGGGAGCGCGGTGCTCGGACTCGGCGACATCGGCGCGCAGGCCTCCAAGCCCGTCATGGAGGGCAAGGGCGTCCTGTTCAAGCGCTTCGCCGACGTCGACGTCTTCGACATCGAACTCGACGAGCACGACACCGACGCCTTCATCGACGCCGTCGCGGCGATGGAGCCGACCTTCGGCGGGATCAATCTGGAGGACATCAGCGCGCCGGAGTGTTTCCGCATGGAGGAGGAACTCCGCGAGCGGATGGACATCCCAGTCTTCCACGACGACCAGCACGGGACGGCCATCATCTCCGGGGCGGCGCTCATCAACGCCGCCGAGATCGCCGACAAGAACCTCGAAGACATGCAGATCGTCTTCTCGGGGGCCGGCGCGAGCGCCATCGCGACCGCCCGCTTTTACGTCTCGCTCGGCGCGAAAACGGAGAACATTCTGATGTGTGACTCCTCGGGGATCATCACCGAGGAGCGCGCCCAGAGCGGCGATGTCAACCAGTTCAAACGGGAGTTCGCCCGCGACGTGCCCGAAGGGGGCCTCGCCGACGCGATGGAGGGCGCCGACGTGTTCGTCGGCCTCTCGATCGGTGGCATCGTCGACCAGGAGATGGTCCGGTCGATGAACGACGACCCGGTCATCTTCGCGATGGCTAACCCCGACCCCGAGATCCCTTACGAGGAGGCCAAAAGCGCCCGCGAGGACACCGTCATCATGGGGACCGGCCGCTCGGACTACCCCAATCAGGTCAACAACGTCCTCGGGTTCCCCTTCATCTTCCGCGGCGCGCTGGACGTGCGCGCGACGGACATCAACGAGGAGATGAAACTCGCCGCCGCGGAGGCGCTCGCGGAACTCGCGCGCCAGGACGTGCCCGACGCTGTGGTCAAGGCCTACGGCGACCAGCCCCTGCAGTTCGGGTCGGAGTACATCATCCCCAAGCCGGTCGACCCGCGGGTGCTGTTCGAGGTGGCGCCCGCCGTCGCGAAGGCGGCCATCGAGTCCGGCGCGGCGCGCAAGGAGATCGACACCGACGCCTACGTCGAGCGCCTCGAGGCCCGCCTCGGGAAGTCCCGCGAGATGATGCGCGTCGTCCTCAACAAGGCCAAGAGCGACCCCAAGCGCCTCGCGCTGGCCGAGGGCACCGACGAGAAGATGATCCGAGCGGCCTTCCAGCTGGCCGAGCAGGGTATCGCGGACCCGGTGCTCATCGGCGACGAGACGGAGATCGAGCGCACGACGGACCGCCTCGGGCTGGACTTCGACCCCGAGGTCGTCGACCCCGAGGCCGGCGACTACGAGGCCTACGCCGACCGGCTCTACGAACTCCGCCAGCGCAAAGGCATCACCCGTAGCGAGGCCGAGGACCTCATCGAGAACGACACGAACTACCTCGCGAGCGTGATGGTCGAGCAGGACGACGCCGACGCGATGCTCACGGGGCTGACCCACCACTACCCGTCGGCGCTCCGTCCGCCACTGGAGGTCATCGGCACCGCGCCGGACGCCGACTACGCGGCCGGCGTCTACATGCTCACCTTCAAGAACCGCGTGGTCTTCTGCGCGGACACGACGGTCAACCTCGACCCCGACTCGGAGGTGCTCTCGGAGGTCACCAAACACACCGCGAACCTCGCGCGCGATTTCAACGTCGACCCGCGCGCGGCGCTGCTCTCGTACTCGAACTTCGGGAGCGTCGAGAACGAGGGGACCGCGAAGCTCCGGAACGCCGTGAGTTCCCTCCACGACGACCCCGAGGTCGACTTCCCCGTCGACGGAGAGATGCAGGCCGACACTGCCCTCGTCGAGGGCATCCTCAACGGAACCTACGACTTCGCGCAACTCGATGACCCGGCGAACGTGCTGGTGTTCCCGAACCTCGAGGCCGGGAACGTCGGCTACAAACTCCTCCAGCGACTGGGCGGTGCCGAGGCCATCGGCCCGATGCTCGTCGGCATGGACAAGCCCGTCCACGTCCTCCAGCGCGGTGACGAAGTGAAAGACATCGTCAACCTCGGCGGCGTCGCAGTAGTCGACGCGCAACAGGCCGAAGACGAAGAGTAATTGGTATCGAACGTCCGCGCGACCGAAGGGAGCGCGGTTCGCGCGAGCGCGGAGCGCTCGCGCCTTTTTTGGTCCACCGTCAGAGCAAGCTCTGACGAGCCTTGGCTCGCTTCGCTCACGGCTCCGCCGTTCGAGACCGTGGTTCTCGCTTCGCTCGAACCACGCATCGCTCGCCAAGACAGCTTTTTTGGCCGGGGTCGAGCGCTCGCCGAAGGCGAGCGCGACGCCCCGGTGAAAAAAGGTGGTCTTCAGTAGGTCTTGGCCCAGTAGGCGGTTTCCTCGGCCTCGTCACCACAGATGGCACACTCATCGTGAACGGGTTCCTCGTCGCGGTCGAGCGGGACCATCGCGATTTCGGCGGCGATGGCCTCCTTGATGGGTTCCTCACAATCCTCGTCGCCACACCAGCCGGACTTGACGTAGCCGCCGTGCTGGCCGATGGTACCGAGGATCTGTTCGCGGGAGTCGGCCTCGCGGATCTCGCCTTCGAGGGTCTCCTCGGCGCTGGCGTAGAGTTTGGCGAAGACGGTGTCGAGTTCGTCCTCGACCGTCTCGACGATGCCCGCGCGGTCCTCGGTGACGTTCTCGCCGTCGGGGCGGTGGACGAGCGTGACCTCCTCGTCCTCGACTTCGTAGGAGCCGACTTCGATGCGGAGCGGGACGCCCTTGAGCTCCCACTCGTTGTACTTGAAGCCAGGGTTGCGGTTCTCGCGGTCGTCGAGGTGGGCGCGTACGCCCGCCTCGTCGAGTTCCGCGGCCACGTCGGCGGCGTACTCGAGGACTTTTTCCTTGTCCTCGTCGCTCCAGATGGGGACGACGACGACCTGTTTCGGGGCGAGCGCGGGCGGGAGGACGAGCCCCTGATCGTCCGAGTGAGTCATGATGAGCGCACCGAGCGCGCGCCAGGACAGCCCCCACGAGGTGGTGTGGGCGATTCGTTCTTCCTCGTCCTCGTCGGCGTAGGTGATGTCGAAGGCTTCCGCGAAGGAGGTGCCCAGATAGTGGGAGGTGGCGCCCTGGACGGACTTGCCGTCGGGCATCAGCGCCTCGACGGTGGTGGTGGTGTGGGCGCCGGGGAACTTGTCGTGGGGCGGTTTCCGGCCCGTGAGAACGGGCATCGCGAGCACGTCCTCGTAGAGGCGCTCGTACTGTTCGAGGCGGGTCATCGTCTCGTCCCAGGCGCCGTCCTCGTCGGCGTGGGCGGTGTGGCCCTCCTGCCAGAGGAACTCCTTGGTGCGGAAGAAGGGCTTGGTCTCGGTGGCCTCCCAGCGAACGACGGAACACCACTGGTTGAGCCGCATCGGCAGGTCGCGGTGCGAGCGGACCCAGTCGGCGATGAAGGGGGTGATGATGGACTCGCTGGTTGGTCGCACCGCGAGTCGCTCCTCGAGTTCGTCGTAGCCGCCGTGGGTCACCCACGCGACTTCGGGGTCGAACCCCTCGACGACGTCCTTCTCGCGTTCGAGATACGATTCGGGGATGAAGAGCGGGAAGTAGGCGTTCTGGACGCCGGTGTCCTTGAACCAGCCGTCGAGGTGGTCCTGCAGGCGCTCCCAGACGGCGTAGCCGCGCGGCCGCGTGACGATAAATCCGCCCATCGGCGCGTAGTCGGCGAGTTCGGCCTTCTGGACGACTTCGGCGTACCACTCCCCCGTGCTGTGTTCTTTCGATTCGGTGATACCGAGTTCTTGTTCGCCGCTCATTGTGTCGGGCAACGACACGGACTGTTAAACCGACTGCGTTCTCCGGGCCGACCGTCGTGGCCGCCGACGCCCCCTGTCGGAGCGGTGGCTACCGCCAGCGAGTCGCTGTGTGACGAGGCCGCGACCGAACCGCTCATACGCCCGCCGTCCGATGTCGACACGAGACGACGACGGACACGATGGGATCGATACGAGACGACGACGGACACGATGGGATCGATACGAGACGACGATCTGGCGCGGACGAACGACTACGACGACGACCACGGAGAGGTTCGGGTGCTCAGCCCCGACGGGTCGGTCCTGCCCGACGCGAGCGTGCCCGACCTCTCGGACGCGGAACTGGTCACGCTTTACGAGGCCATCGTCGAGGCGCGCCACTTCGACGAGCGCGCGGTGTCCTGGCAGCGCCAGGGCCGACTGGCGACCTACGCGCCGATGAGCGGGCAGGAGGCCGGACAGGTCGCGAGCACGCTGGCCGCCGCCGCCGACGACTGGATCTTCCCAACCTACCGCGAGCACGCCGTCCGGCGGGTCGCTGGCTTCGAGTTGGCCGACGTATTGTGTGGCCTGCTCGGCGTCGAACTGCCCGCCGGAACCACGGATGGCGGCCCCACCGTTTTCCCGGAAACGATCCCCATCGCGACGCATCTGCCCCACGCCACCGGCGCGGCGATGGCCGCCGACTACCGGGACGAGGCGGCGGTCGCGTTCGCGCACTTCGGCGACGGCGCCACCTCGGAGGGCGACTTCCACGAGGCGCTGAACTTCGCGGGCGTGTTCGACGCGCCCGCCGTTTTCCTGTGTCACAACAACCAGTGGGCTATCTCCGTACCCCGCGAGCGCCAGACCGCGAGCGCGACGCTCGCGGAGAAGGCGAATGCCTACGGCTTCGAGGGGATCCGCGTCGACGGGATGGACCCGCTGGCGGTCTATCAGGTGACGAGGTACGCCCGCGAGAAGGCGCTCGAGACGGATTCCGAGGACCTGCGGCCGACGCTGATCGAGTCCGTCGAATATCGGTACGGGGCGCACACGACCGCCGACGACCCCGGCGTCTACCGCGATGACGCGGCGGTCGACTACTGGCGCGAGCGTGACCCGCTCGACAGGCTAGAGACGTTCCTGCGCGAGACCGGCCGCCTCGACGACGAGCGCGTCGCGGCCGTCGAGGACCGCGTCGAGCACCGCGTCAGCGAGGCCATCGCGGCCGTCGAGTCGGAGTTACCCCCCGACCCCGACGCGATTTTCGACCACGTGAGCGCCGGGGAGTCGCCACGCCGCGAGGCCCAGCGCGAGTATCTGCGGCGACTCCGCGAGCGTCACGGCGACTCGCTGTTTCGAGAATGAGGCGCTTGTCGGTCTCGGCGCGGAAGCAGGACTCGTCGCACTTTTCGGCGACCCTCGGCGTCAGTTTCATCTGTCAACACCGTCAACGAGTTCGCATGGCGACGGAGCAGATCCGTGTCAGCGAACGCCTCTACGCGCAGATAAAGTCGGAGAGCCAGCCAGACGAGACACTCGGTGAGACGCTGGAGCGACTCGTCGACGACTACTCGCTGACGGACTTCGCAACGGACGCGGCGGAACTCGACCTGGAGTTCAGCGTCGAAGAAGAAACGGACGGGTCGGTGGGAACGACACTGACTTTCAGGACGTGAGTGGCCTCAGCGTCGTCACGTACTGAATCACCGCCCGACCCCGAACGGGCTTTCCGACTCGCGCCACGTCCAGCCCGGGAGTCGGGTCTGGAACCCGGCCGCGAGCGCGGCGTCGAGGTCGTCCGCGCCGGCTGTCTCCGCATCGTCGCCAGCGTCACTGTCTGCATCAGCGGCAGCGTTACTGTCCGTGTGGGGATGGGTGTGGATGTCCGCGTAGTGGAAAGTGGCCTCGCCAAGTAGCCGCAGGGGCTGATTCCCGGCGATCATCCCGGCGAGTTCGCGCCCGAGGATCTCGTCGACGACGAACCCCGGATAGTCACCTTCGACGTCGAGATCGCGGAGCAGTGCGACGAGCGCGGCGACGTTGACCGCCAGGTCGCCGTCAGCGAACACGGCGTCGACGGCCGCGTGGTACCCCTCGCGGTCGACGTGGGCCACGTCGGTCCCGAAGACCGCACCGAGCGCGTCGCGGGTATCGTTTAGCAACGGGACGACGACCGGCGCGCGCTCGCGGACCCAGGTGTGTTCGTCGGTCACGGCCGCGGGACTCACGTGCATCGGCTCACCCGCGCGCGGCGCGGTTGCAGTTCCATACGCCCCCAACGCGTGGTGTGGCCTACAGTTTTGCGAAGGCTTTTATAACACCGGGAGTTTAGGGCGAGGTAAGCCGGTTTTCCGGGCTCGTTCTCGCGTCCGGAGGTTTCCACCGACGGTAGGAATCCGACCTATGAATACTAGCTTCCGGCAGGCGCGCCGCATTTCGTGGGGTGACGTGGGTGTTGGCCCGCTCTCCCGCCGACAGCGGTCGCCCCTCGCCGGACCGGCCATTGCTCACCTATGAGTCAGGTAGAAAAACAGCTCGACGACATCCAGGCACAGATCGAAGACGAGGTCCCCAGCGACATCTCGATAACCGAGGTAACCTACGAAGGGCCGGAACTCGTGGTCTACACGCGCGACCCGAAAGAGTTCGCCAGCAACGGCGACCTCATCAGGCGACTCGCCTCCAAGCTCCGCAAGCGTATCACCGTGCGCCCGGACCCGAGTCAGCTCTCCAGCCCGGACGAGGCCCGCGCGACCATCGAACAGGTCATCCCCGACGACGCCGGCGTGACCGACCTCGATTTCCACCACGACACCGGCGAAGTCGTCATCGAAGCCCAGAAGCCGGGGATGGTCATCGGCCGCCACGGCTCGACGCTCCGGGAGATCACCCAGGAGGTCGGCTGGACGCCCGAGGTCGTTCGCACGCCGCCCATCGAGTCCTCGACGGTCAAGAACGTCCGGAACTTCCTCAAGCAGGAACGGGACGAGCGCCGCGACATCCTCGAACGGATCGGCCGCCAGATCCACCGCGAGGAGATGTCCGACGACGAGTGGGTCCGCATCACCACGCTCGGCTGTTGCCGCGAGGTCGGACGCGCTTCCTTTATCCTCTCGACGCCGGAGACGCGCATCCTCGTCGACTGCGGCGACAAGCCCGGCGCCGAGGACGAAGTGCCGTATCTCCAGGTGCCCGAGGCCCTGGGATCGGGGCCGAGTTCGCTCGACGCGGTCGTTCTCACCCACGCCCACCTCGACCACTCCGCGCTCATCCCGCTCCTGTTCAAATACGGCTACGACGGCCCCATCTACTGCACCGAACCGACGCGGGACCTGATGGGTCTGCTGACGCTGGACTACCTCGACGTGGCCGCCAAGGAAGGGCGCGCGCCGCCCTACGAGTCCGAAATGGTCCGCGAGGCGATCAAACACTGCATCCCGCTGGAGTACGGCGACGTGACCGACATCGCGCCGGACGTGAAGCTGACGCTGCACAACTCCGGGCACATCCTCGGCTCGGCTATCTCACATTTCCACATCGGCGACGGCCTCTACAACGTCGCTTTCTCCGGGGACATCCACTACGAGGACACCCGCCTGTTCAACGGTGCCGTCAACGAGTTTCCCCGCGTCGAGACGCTCGTCCTTGAGTCCACCTACGGCGGGCGCAACGACTACCAGACCGACCAGGAAGACTCCGAGCGCAAACTCACCGAGGTCATCAGCGAGACCATCGAGCAGGACGGAAAGGTCCTCATCCCCGCGTTCGCCGTCGGGCGTTCCCAGGAGATCATGCTCGTCCTCGAGGAGGCGATGCGCGAGGGGCGCATCCCGGAGGTGCCGGTCCATCTCGACGGGATGATCTGGGAGGCCACGGCCATCCACACGACCTATCCCGAGTACCTGCGCGACGACTTGCGCGACCGGATCTTCCACGACGACGCCAACCCGTTCCTGGCCGAGCAGTTCAATCACATCGACGCCGGCGAGGAGGAGCGTCAGGAGGTTGCCGACGGCGGCCCCTGCATCATCCTCTCGACATCCGGGATGGTCGAGGGCGGCCCGATCATGTCCTGGCTCCGCCACGTCGGCGGCCAGGATGACGGTACGATGGTGTTCGTCGGCTACCAGGCACAGGGGACGCTCGGTCGCCGCATCCAGAACGGCTGGGACGAGATCCCGGTCAGCGACCGTGACGGCCGCGGCGGCCGCGGCAGCACGATATCCCTGAACATGAACGTCGAGACGGTCGACGGCTTCTCCGGTCACGCCGACCGGCAGGGTCTGGAGAACTTCGTCCGCACGATGAACCCCCGCCCCGAGAAGGTCCTCTGTGTCCACGGCGACGAGTCCTCGACGCAGGACCTCTCCTCGGCGCTGTACCACGAGTTCAACATGCGAACCTTCGCGCCGAAGAACCTCGAGACGTTCCGCTTCGTCTGAGGGGGCCGGCCGGTAGCGGTTTATCGCTGGCTCGCCATCACTCGCCCATGAACCTCTCGACGGGCGTCGCGGCGCTGGATCGGCTCTTCTCCGGGGTCGGTCGCGACGACGAGGGACTCCCGGCGGGAAGTATCGTCGCCGTCCAGTCCCCGCCCGCGGCGCAGGTCGATTCGCTGCTGGCCGCGGGTATCGACCAGCGCCCGACTCACTACTTCACGACGACCCGGAGCGAGGCGACCGTTCGCGAGTCGTTCGCCCGGGCGTCGGTCGACCCCGAGTTCGACCGCGTCACGGCCGTCAACAGGAGCGACCCGGCCGCGTCGATCCGGCGTGGACTCGCCGACCTCGACTCGGGCGAGGACGTCGTCGTCGACACCGTGGACGTGGTCGAGACCGGGACGGCCACCGGCGAGTACCTCGCCTTTCTCGACGACCTGGCAGGACGACTCACCGAGACCGACAGCGTCGCGCTCCTGCGGGGAATCGACGACGACGCCACCCCGAACAACCGCCGATACACGCTCGATGCGGCCGATTTCGTCTGGAACGTCCGCCCGGTCGAATCGACCGGCTCGCAGAAGATGGAGTATTATCTTGCGATCCCGAAAGCTCGCGGGATAGATCTGGACGAGAAAGAACGACTGCTCAAGATCGACGTGGGCGGGGATTTCCACGTGGACAAGTCACGAAACATCTGAGTATCCGGTGCGGTTTCAGTCCTCGCCGTCCTCGTAGCCGAGCTGGTCGTCGAACTCCGACTCCAGGTCCTCGAGTTCGGCCTCGAAGGCGGCGATGTCGTCCTCGAGACGCTGGAACTCGTCGCTCTCGGCGAGGTCAGTGGGGTGTTTCTCCACCTCGAGGACGTTGCGCTTGACTCTGAGTGAACTCAGGTCCCGGCGGACCTCGTCGTACTCCTCGAGCAGCGCCAGTCGCTCGACAGTGTCGACCAGTTCCTCCCGGTCGACCGGTTTGACGAGGTAGTCGTCACAGTCGATCTCCAGGATGTCGAAGTCCGGGTCGACGGCGGTCACGAGCGCGATCTGGCAGTCGACGTTCCGGGCGCGGATCTCCGCGAGTACCTCGTCGCCGGACCGGTCGGGCATCCGCCGGTCCAGCAGGACCACGTCGACCCCGTCGTCGGCCGCCGCCAGTCCCTCCTCGCCGCTGCTGGCCGTCCGAACGGCGTAGCCAGCCGACTCCAGGTACAGCGAGTACGACTCCCGGACGACGGCCTCGTCGTCAACTATCAACACCGTCCGCGGACGGTCGTCACTGCCATTCGCCCGGGACTGCGTCGTCTCCCGTCCGTTCTCCCAGGACTGTGTCGTCTCCCGTCCGTTCTCACGGGACATCCCACGTCCATCCGGCATCACGACTCCGTAGGCCGCTTTCCCTCAAAAAGCCCCCTGTCACGACTCGGTGCGGGCGCAGTGATCGGGAGCGGACGGAATCGGGTGCCACGTCGGCGGAGCCGGCGTCGCCTTCCGCGACCGGATCCGTTTTCCCGCTACCGACGTAGCACAAGACGATATGGAGTACGTCAGACTCGGTTCGACAGGTCTCGAGGTATCGGCGCTGTGTTTCGGTACGTGGCGCTTCGGCAAGGAATCCGACGGCACGATCGAAACCACCCGCGAGGAGGCTCACGAACTGCTCGACGCCTTCGCGGAGCGCGGGGGCAACTTCATCGATACCGCCAACGGCTACGGCGACGGCCAGAGCGAGCAGTGGATCGGCGAGTGGCTCGCCGACCGCGACCGCGAGGAGTTCGTCGTCGCCTCGAAGTGCTACTGGTCGGACGTCTCTCGGTTCCAGGAGAACCTCTCGCGCAAGAACGTCCGCGCCGAGGTCGAGGGGTCGCTGGACAAACTCGACACCGACTACCTCGACGTCCTCTACCTGCACCGCTTCGACGACGAGACACCCATCGAGCACACCCTGCGCACCCTCGACGACCTCGTCAGCGAGGGGAAGGTCCACTACATCGGCATCTCCTCCTGTGACGCCTGGAAGCTCGCGAAGGGGCTCTGGCAGGCCGACGTGAACAACTACGAGGCCTTCACCGTCACCCAGCCCCAGTACTCGGCGACCCACCGCGACCCCGTCTCGGAGTACCTGGACGTCTGTGCTGACCAGGACATCGCGGTCTGTCCGTACTCGCCGCTCCACGGCGGCTTTCTCACCGGCAAGTACGAGCGCGTCGGCGACGGCGAGATCGAGGCGCCCGACGGCTCGCGGGCCGACCTCTCCGAGCACTTCGCCGACTGGTACCTGAACGACGAGGCCTGGGACGTCCTCGACGAGATCCGCGCGGTGGCCGACGAGGCCGACGCCACGCCCGCGCAGGTCTCCCTGCGCTGGCTGATGGACCACGAGCGCTTCACCTGCGTGCCCATCGTCGGCGCCCGCACCGTCGACCAGCTCGACGAGAACGTCGGCGCCGTCGATGTCTCGCTCTCGGACGAGCAGTGGGCGCGCATCGACGACGCGGTCGAAGCGTAGATCCGCCCGATCCCGGCACCCCTACTCCGTTTTTCCGGTCTACTCCCGACGGCGAAGCGCCGCAACGCCCAGGAGCGCGAGGAGTGCGACGACCGGCCCGAACCCGGGTCCGCCGTCACCGGTCGTTGTGCTCGTCGGCGTGTCGGTCGCCGTCGGTCCGCTGTTGGGGACGGGCGTCCGGGTCGCCGTCGGCGTCGGTCCGTTGGTCGGCGTCGCGGTCACGGTCGGCGTCGTGGTCATGGTCGGCGTCGCGGTTCCGGTCGGCGTTGACTGAGTCGGATTCGCGAACGCCCCGTGCGTGCCGAACGACGTCAGCACCACTCCGACGGTGTCACTCCCGGGGGCGACGCTCGAATTACCGAGCTCCGTCCAGTCTGACCCGTCGTGGGTCCACAGCGCGAGGTCGGCCTCGCTCACCCCGCTGACGTCGCCGGTCTCGTAGTGGAGCGTCACGTCCATGACGGCGTTCGGCCCGCCCGTCGACCGCGTCACGAAGGCCCTGTCGATGGCGTTCGCGTCCGGGTTCGCGGGCGGCGAAGTGGTCGGCGCGACGCTGACGTTGTCCCCCGAGAACGACAGCGTCGTGTTCGACGCCGTCGAGTCGCCGATGTCGAGGTGGTTGACCGTGGTCCCCGTCGAGTTGCTGATCGTCAGCGCCCACGTACCCGAACCGGTGTCGTAGACGGCGGTGTCGGCGAAGGAGTTCCCGTTCGAGGAGGCGTTGACGTCGATGCCCCGGTGGCTGTTCACGACCGTGTTCCGTTCGAAGTCGTTGTCGTCGGCGTTCTTGAGCTGGATCCCCGTCGGGAACGTGACTGTGTTCGCGGTCGGATAGTTTTCGATGCTGTTTTTCACCAGGGTGTTGTTCGCGGACCCGGAGAACAGCCGGATACCGCCGTTGTCCTGCCGGGCGACCGTGTTGTTGGCCACTCTGGTCCGGTCGACGGAGTTCAGGTTGATCGCGTAGCGCTCGCTGTCGGTCACGTTGTTGCCCGTCACCGTGTGGTTCGCCGACCGTTGGAGGTTGATCCCGTGGCCACCGCTGTGAGCCACGGTGTTGTTCCGGATAGTGACGTTTCCGACGCGGTTGATGCGGATCCCGTGGTCGTTGCTTGCCCGGATCGTGTTGTCGACCAGGAGGTAATTCGACCCGGCCGTGCTGATGCCGATCCCGATGCCCGCGCTCCCGCCGAGGGTGTTGTTCCGGAACACCACGTCGGATCCGCCGCCGACGCTGATGCTGGTGTCGCCCCACGAGGTGCTCCCGATGTCGTTGGCGACGAAGGTCGTCCCCGCGGAGCCGAACGCGACGCGGACGTTCTCGCTCCCGGAACTCGCGATCTCGTTGTCCCGGAGCGTGGTGTTCTCGGACGACGCGATCCGGACCCCGCGGCCCTCGGCCTGCGTTACCGTGTTGTTGACCACGTCAGTCCGGTCCGAGTTCGACTCGATGTGAACGGCCGCGCGCTGACCGTCCGCGGTGTTCGAGACGGTGCTGTCGTGCAGGTCCGTCCCGTCGGACTCGACCAGGTGGACCGCGTGGTCGCCGCCGGCGATGTCAAGGTCAGTAAGCGACCCGTCGTCGACGTCCGTGTATCGGACCGCGGTCCCGTCGCCGCTGTTCTCGTGCCAGCCCTGCAGGACCACGTCGGTGACCGTCACGTTCGAGAGTCCGCCGTCGGAGCCGTTGGCGTGGATGCCGGTCTGGCCGCCCGTCGGGTCAGTGCCCGCCACGCGGTGGCCCTGCCCGTCGAGCGTGACATCGCTCGCGGTAATCTCGATGCAGGTTCCCGACCCCGAGACGTTCGCGGCCAGCCGGTACGATCCCGGCGTCGCGATCTCGGTACAGGAAGTGATCCGGTCGCCCGGCAGGCGCGCGAGCGCGTCTCCGCAGGTGACGTTCCCGACACATTGGTCGGGTCCGGGGCCGGTCGGCTGGCCCCACCAGTTGTTCGTGGCCATGCCCTCGGGGTTCGCGCCGGTGGCGTCGATCCCGTGGTTGGTGTTGTCGGTGATCACGCTTCCGGTCACGGTCCAGGACCCGTTCGTGTCTGTGGCCATCACCCCGAGCGTGTTCCCCTGGAGCGTCGCGTTCTGGATCCGCCAGTCGGCCGCCGACTCCCGGGCGTTCACGCCGAAGACGTTCCCCGAGACGTTCGTCGACCGGATCTCCCAGGGACCCGTCGCCCCCGTCGCACGGACGCCGGTCCCCCGCTCGGCCCCGGAGGGCCCGACCGCGTTGTCGGTGACGGCCGACCTCGTGATCGACCACGCGCCGTCGGTGTCGTCCGCCCAGACGCCGATCTCGTTGCCCGTGATATCGCTGTCGACTATCCGCCAGTCACCGCTCGCGTCCCCGGCCTCTATCCCCCACCTGGGCCGCTGTGTGCTTCCCTGGTGGCCGCTGACGACCGACCCTCGCACCACCCAGTCGCCCGAGGTCCCGGCGGCGCCGACCCCGCCGTCGCCGTTGTCCCGAACCGTGGTCCCCTCGATAGTCCACGCTCCGGTGGAGTCCAGGGCCCTGACGCCGAACATGTCGTTGTTCTCGATGGTCGTCCCGGTGATGGTCCAGTTACCCGTCGAATCCTCTGCGTTGACGCCGTTACGGCCGGCGTTCCGGATCGTCGAGTCGCGGAGCGTCCAGTCGCCGTCGCCGTCCCCCCGCAGGCCGACGTACTCGACGTCGTCGATCGTCAGGTCCGCGAGCGTCGGCGCGCGTCCGGCCTGGGCGTTGACTTCCACGCCCGTCCCGAAGTCGGTTATCGTGAACCCGCGGACCGTCGGTTCGGTGAGCGAACTGATCCGGATCGCCTCCTCGTCGTCGTCGAACGACGAGCCGTCGAGCGTCGCCCCGTCCGGCGCGACGAGCGTGACGTTCGTGTCGATCCACAGACGCTCCTCGTAGGTCGCCGACGTGACCTCGATCGTGTCGCCCTCGGCGGCCCCGTCGAGCGCGTTCTGGATCTTCGTGTAGTCGGCGCCCCCCGACGGGTCGACGGTGAGGGTCGCTCCCGTCGTGGCGGCGTCCGTCCCGTCTGTCGTGGCGGCGTCCGCCCCGCCCGTCTCGACCGCTCCGAGCGCACCGCCGCGTTCTGTCACCCCGACCGCCGGCGCTGCCAGCGCGACCGCCGACAGCGTCGTCACGAACACCAGCGCGACCGCGAGGACCGCGTCGGAGTCGATCATCGGTTCCTCCCGTCGCCATCGACCGGCACACCGTCGCCGGTCCGCCGTGGCCAACGTCCCGTGTGTCCGTTCCTCGCTACCCCTGCCACAGGGGAAGACGAGCGATCCTCTCCCCGTCGAGGGGGCTGGACCCTCGCGTTCTGCGGAAGTATGTGTACCTTACCGAACATTCCTGCTCCTGGAAACGGACAGGACCCAGTAAAATCCCGATCCTATACAGCTAGAGTCCAACGAACGGTCACATGATAGACGCGTTACGGTACGCGGGACACGGTATCGTTCCGCGTCGAGTTGTCCGGTCGACCGATAGACCGCACGCGGACCAGACTCAGTCTGGGGGTGACAGTCCTTTCTCGAGCACGTACCCCCACCGCTCGAAGTCGATGGCCCCGTAGAACTCGTGGGCCCCCTCCTTTTCAAGCGGCGAGGCGAGCGCGACGGACTCGCAGTCCCGCTCGCGCGCCCAGTCCGCGACGTGGTCGACCATCTCGGCTCCCAGCCCCTCGCCGCGGTGTGGTTCGTCCACCACGAGGTCATACAGCCAGGCGTGGCGGGCGTGGTGGAGCACGCCCGTGACCTGCACGCCCGCGACGGCGACGAGGTCACCCTCCACTTCCCCGCCAAACAGGTGATAGTCCTCCTCGCCGGTCCACGCCAGAACCTCCTCGGGGTCTTTCCCGCTCCACAGTTGCCGAAGTATCGGGACCGCCCGCTCGCGCTCGGCCTCGGTTTCGAGTTCGCGGACCTCCATGCGTGTGGGTCCGCTCGTCGCCGGATTAAGCGTGGCTGTGACATGCGAACGGCTGTCGTGTGAATGACTGTCGTGTGAAAAACTGGCGTGCGAATCCCGTCGGGATCAGTCGTCCGCGGCCGCCTCGCTCGGGTCCACTACGTCGCCGGTCAGCGGTTCGACGCCCACCTGGTCGCACAGGTCGGCCAGCGGGCAGGCGTCGGGGTCGTCCAGACACGCGGGCTTGCGCGCCGAGCAGTGGTCGCGGCCGAACTGGATCATCGCCGTGTGGCCGAAGCCGCATTTCTCGGCGGGCACGTCGCGTTCGAGGTGTTCGCGTACGCCCTCGTGGTCCGCGTCCGCCGGCGCGAGCCCCATTCGACGGGCGATCCGGTGGACGTGCGTGTCGACCGGAAAGACGCCGCCGCGACCGCCCGCGAACAGCAGGACGCAGTCGGCCGTCTTCGGCCCGACGCCGTTGAAATCCAGGAGGGCAGCGCGCACCTCGTCGGGGTCGCCCGTCCGGACGAACTCGTCGAAGGCCGCTTCGCCGCCGTACTCCTCGCGGATCCGCTCGGCTAGCGCGACGATGCGTTCGGACTTCTGGTTGTAGAGGTGTAATTAGTGTAGAAATTGTATATACGCCCTTTCTCACCTACCACCGTCCCGGTTCATTGAGGCTCAACTCCCGCCACACTCGCTCCTTCATCACCGCTGTGCAGTCGGCAGGTTTGGAACGCGGACGTTTAACTGGGACTGGCGTCCAGAATCTAGTATGACCGAGAAACCCGGCGACGTGACGTGGTACGAGTATCTCTACGGTGACGACGCGGCGGATGGAGGGCGAGAGGAGTTTGGCGAGGAGATAGCCAGCGAAGTCAAAGAGGCTCTTCAGCAAAGCGACTTGGACGAGTCGCGGTACGAGGTTGAGGCGGGTCAGAGGCCGAATATCGCCGCTAGAGGTTGGGAGATGGTCGATAAGGAGGATGTCGTGGAGTTGCGAGACGTGCTTCGGGAGGCTGGGATCGGCGATGAGTCTGTGGGTGTGTACGTGACTCCACGCGACTCGCAGGGCGAGATCGGGGAGTTGCCGCCGGATCACGCCCCGGGGGACATCGAGTACGAGGTATTCGTGAATCTCAAGAGGAATCAGGAGGCGATCGACAGTGGCGCGGCGAACGCGCTGAAGGGATAGGGGTCAGTCGTCTCGTGTGGCCAGCTCTCGCGCCTTGTTGACAGAAACAGGGATGTTCTCCACGCGACCGATTACGCGCCACGGTTCCTCAACGTCTGCTTCGGCGAGGGCACGTTGCATTTCCTCTTCGTCAAGGTCACCATCTTTGCAGGCGTGGTATGCCCTGACAGCGACGTCTTCGTACTCTCCCGTCACCTTACGCACCGCTTCTAGTTCGTCACCCGCGGCGTGCCAGTCTTCGCCAGTAGGGGTAGTTGCGGACAGTTTATCGCCGATGGGTGTCTCTCTCACCTTCATTTCTCCTCCGCCCTCGAGGGCTTTGAGTGCCTCGTCGAGTTCCATACTCGATTGCGGGGCAATCCAACGGAATGAGATTTTATAAAATCAGTCGTGCTGGTTATCGTCGAATCGTCACTACTGTTCTGTTCGGTCATCGACTAGATTCTTGGTTCATAAACCGGGTAAGCCCCGGCAACAACGTAACTTCCCGACAGGCCGCGCGGCCCGCCCGAGGTGGGTTAACCCGTGGACTCGTCCAACCACTCCCGCACTTCGTCACGCACGCGGCGTGGGTACGCCCACGTGTCGTTAAAGTCCGGGCGCTCGGGATCGCGGCAGCTGAAGGCCCACGTCTGCGTCCAGTCCTCCACGTGGATGATGGTCACCCCACGCTCGGCGGTGAAGCTGGGGCCGCCGCCCAAGCCCTTGACCTCGCCGTAGATGATGCTGAACCCCTCCTCGTCGAGATCGTCGATAAGGTGCTGGAGGTCATCCGGGAAATCGCCGTAGCGAGTCACGCGTCACCACCGGCCTCAACGGCCTCGAGGTAACCTACCGCCATCTGCGCGGCGTCGCGCGGCGAGTCGAACCGAGAGTCACGGTCATCGCCGTCACTCGCGACGTACTTCTCGGCGTGCTCGTAGACGGAGACGCCAGTCTCGATGTCGAACACGTAGTCTCCGGTAAGCTGGTTCCCAGCCTCGATACGACGGCCGGCGCGACGCCACCTCCGCGCGACTTCGCGGATGGCTTCGGACTCGATGGCGTCGATGTCACCCGTCTCGACGCGTCGCGGCTGGTTGGGATTCCTGTCGTCGCTATCGTGCAGGTTCTCGCGTACCACTGCACTTTACCGGGACTGTGCTGCCCGCGGATAAATGTAGCAACGGACGGGGGCTCGGCAGAATGAGGTGAAGGGGATCAGTCCGCCAATGCGATGGTGAACCCCGCCCCAACCCCACCGTCAGAAGGGCGGTTGTCGGTGAAGTCGTCGAGGGCGGTCTGGTTCGGATGCATCCGCTTGCGGACAAGCGGTGCATCCAGTTCCATCGCCGCGTACTGGAGTGCGTGCTCCGTGTACCAGTCACGCTCCCGGTCAAGCATCCACGCGTCGCCGACGCGAACGAACGGATACCTGTACGTTCGCACCTGCTTCTTCGGCGACGTAACCACTTCTGCGCTCTCGCCGTTCTTCTTCAGCCACGTTCCGTACTTCACGCCTTTTCACCCGACGCTTCGGCGGCCAGCGCGTGACTGTACCAGTCGTTCACCGCCCCGACGTAGACCTCGTGGAAGACTTGTGTCGCATCACGGGTGTTGGTCGGCGCAGCAGCTGTCCAGTCGAGTTCAAGCTCATCGACGAGGTCTCCAGCCGGACGGCAGATCTCCACCCGGTGGCGCTCGTCATCCCCGTCGATGAACGTCGCTTCAGCACGGAGTGTAAACCGACCATGAGGCCCGCCAATCCGCATCAGCAACGACACTGCCAGTTGGTCGTCTCCAACCTCTTGTGGGCGAATACGGTAGTCCTCAACGTAGGCGTCGCCCTCGAAGCCGTCGAATGTTCGAAGCCTGTTCGTGTTGATCGAATGATTCTCGTTCATAGTCTCGAGCCGTGTTGTAGCTGTCTAGCGTGCGTGTCGCACCTGAATCACCTCTGTAGCGTCGTTCTCATCTGAAGCTCGCCGGGGGAGTCGAACCCCCGAGATGGCCGCCGGGTCGGCCGCGAGTGAGGTCAGATCGTGTAGACGGAGTACTTCCGGATCTCCTCGTTACTCATCGTCCAACCCGAATCGCCGTCACCCATTCGCCAGCCGATGTGCGGCTTCAGTTGGATGATGATCTCGCCATCGCACGCGTGATGGTGGGCCTCGACACAGTTGTTCGACATCCCGATTACCTCGTCAGCATCCGAGACGATGTTCCGTTGGCCTCTGTCGCTGTGGCGGAGTTGCCTCGCGATTTCCTCCATCGGTGGGGCATCCGGGTTCGTGTCGTAGTCACTCATCACTACCACCGCTCTCGCGAGCGAGTTCTTCCCGCATCAGCTCGATGGCTTCAGCATCCCGCTCCACCTCGATATACGACTTCTCAAGCACCGGCGCGAAGCTCGTGAGAACGGCGCGCACGTCACCGACGTATGTCGCGTTTTCGTCCATCGGGCCGACCGTACGCTGCTGGACTACTGCAGTCTCTCGCAGCAGGTGAATACCGAGGGTGAGATAGGGCTCGTCGCTCCCCGTCGCTGGGATGGATGCTTCCAGACGCGACCCCCACTTGTTCTCAAGGAGTTCATCGAACGCGTCGTACTCTGGGTCGTCCCACTCGTACTCGTTCGCAGGCTCAAGGCTGAATCGGATGTCGTCGTGAATTTGCTGGGCGGCCTCTACTGCGTCGAGACCAGCCAGTTCGTTCTCGCTCTGTGCTTCCGGATTGTCGTCGTTGTCGCTCATAGTTTGTCACTTGTTTTGGCACCGTCACCTCCATCGGGGCGGCTTCTCCTTCTCAAGAGTGAATTGGACGGAGAGGACAGAAAAACAGACTGTTGGAGGGGCTGTTTATTCGGGTTTCAGGCGCTATTGACGGCGATTAAAAGTTTCTACTGCAGGGCTCGGATGAGGGGTTCTTTTTGAGACGCTATGGTCGGCATTTCCGACACAATAATCGTTGTCTGTCTAAACTGTCTCTATAGGGTCTTATGGGCAACAGGAAGGAGAGGGGAGGAGTCGAGAGCTGATGGATTAACTGGGAGGAGACTATGTTTCTTCATCCTCGGGATTGAGGAGGTAACTGTCCTCAATCTCGATGAATTCGTCTGCATCCAACGCTTCCAGAGCTTCCTTCTTTTTCTCAGCCAGAGCACTCGCGGTATCCTGCAATGACCACATATGATGCTCGAATGGCTCTGTCGAGATCGACCCATCGTCGTCATTTGATTGAGTCTCACGTTCCACAGCATCAACAGCACTCTCGACGTGATGCTTGCACTGTTCCAACAGTCGGTAAAATCGAATGATCTTCTCGATCTCTTCTGTTTCCAAGTTGCCGACTTTGTCCGTGTTGCTGTCCCAGACTGGGGTGGACATATTGATGCTGGTGAACATTCGACCTGCCTTCCTCATCGACTCCTTCTTCAATTCATCAGTTTGCAGTATTTCTTCACGAGTGTCTTCATCTAGTTCACTCACCAGACCGCCAGTTAGGTCATCGAAGTGTTCCTCTACAAAATCATCCAAGAAGTCGGATCCACCCTCATCTGTTCTGAGCGTTGATGCTACGAAGTGTAGTTGCCCAGCCTCAATGCAGTTTATTTCACTGACCAAGGCTCGGCGTAGTCTCCTGTTCTGCTGGGTCTGCTGGTGCCTCAGAGAATAGATTGTGCCTGCAAATGTGAGACCTCCACCAATCAGAGCAGAAGCAAACTGCGAGATCGGTATATTTTGGAGAAGATTCGCAGCAGTCGTCGCATACTCCCACATGGACTCAGATTGTGAGTTCCTCTCATTAAAGTCAACCCATAGCTGCTTCTCGTCACTATAAGTTCCAAAAGGGGTACCCAACCTTTGCTGGATACGTTAGCAGTTGAGGGTTTCAACAGAGGCAGACGCATCTGTCAATCCGCTAGCGAACTCCGACCTAACGGCCGTAATCTACCTTTCTTTTCGAAGAAGACTGTGAAACACCCGGATGGATGAAGAAAATCCTCCAGAATTCCCACCTCCTCGCTGCTGACTCTCAGGCTTTTGCTGACTCGACTTCGACGAGATTCTGAACCGGGAATGGATTGTTCTCTCCGTCGAACTCTTCTTCGGGAACGTAATGCCAGAGATGATCTTCTACGCGATAGAGAAAGGATTCGCTACCTTCTGCCTCGACTCGTAGTCGTTCCCCGACCTTCTCGTCATCCTCCCAACCGAGGACGGTGAGTGGTTCGACCGGCCACTCGAAGAATTTCACAGAGTCCCCCGGTTCCAGCCCCTCAAATACCTCTAAATCGCCCTCCCGAGGTTGGCGAGCATCGAGCGACGGGTCATGCACGATTTCCATGGAATCGTGATAGGCCCCTCCTCACTTAATGCTGTCATCGAGGGTTCAGCGCGCCGGCGTTTATCACTCAGGAGACATCAGTATCAAGTGCGTGTTGGGCCAGAATCGGATGATTCTCGCCCGGTACTCTCTGACGCGGGCGAAAAGTTCCGGTCTTTATATCGGCTCCCTCGGTGGGCAGCCGGGCAGTCCAGCACCACTCAGAACCAGCGAAATATGCGATACCCGACCACAATCTACGCACGCGTCTCTACTCCCGAACAGGACATCGCCCAGCAGAAGGAGAAGTTGTGGAACCACGCCATCGACGAACTCGAGATCGAGCCCTCGAACATCGATGTACTTGAAGACAAGGCCACCGGCAGCAACACAGACCGCGATGGCTATCAAGAGATGTTGCGCCGCGTGCGCGAAGACGAGACCGAACGCGTCATCGTCCGCTCGATTACTCGCCTCGGGCGCAATATGCGTGACCTCAACGACGTCGTCCACGAAATCGTCGAGGACAACGGGTGCGGACTCGTCGTCGTTAACGACGGCCTCCACATCGAACCAGAGACAGAGGAACTCAACCTCGAGCAGAAGGCCATCCTCTACGGCCTCTCCTTCGCAGCCGACATCGAACACGAGATGATCAAGCAGCGAACCATCGACGGTCTCCGTGCTGCCGAAGAGGCCGGGAAGCGCATCGGTCGGCCAATCTACGGCTTCACCTCTGAGGACGGAAACCTCCGGCCAGACGACGAGGAGTACGAGAAGGCCGTGCAAGCGATTGTCGCGAAAGAAGAACTCGGGTGGTCAGACCGACGCATTCAGCGACAGATCGGTGTGCCTCGCCGAACGGTTCCGAGCGTCATCGAACGAGGTGACATCTACCTCGGCGAGAAGCTGGATGAGGAAATGGCCGACAAAGCCGTCGACGGGCTCGCCGGGAGAACCAGAGATGACCTCAAAGCACTCGAAGAACGAGAATTCGGCGAGTAGTCTGAGGAGTTGCACTCATCACAGAACTACTGCGCCCCCTTTCTCGTTGCAGAACTACGAACTAATCCAAGTCACTTCGCAATCTTGCAACGAGTTTGTCGAGTCGTGTCCGTGGTCACCGGATCGCGGAACCCCCTACTCGCTGGCGTCCCGGGCGAACAACTGCAACTGCTCCCGCCGCCCTGCGTCTTCAACACTGTGCCGCTCAAGCACGTCTGGCCAGTCCTCCTCACCAACATCCACCATCTCCTTGACCGGTTCGTCGTACTCCAGCAACGCCTTCTTCATATCGTGTTTTGCCGGCGAAACCGTGATGCCAGATCCGAAGTCAATCCGAGACTGCTCGCCCCACGGCACGCCATCGTCGACGTACACCTTGGCCTCGCCGTCCTCAACGAGCGACGCCAGCTCATCGAGCGGATCGTGCAAGTCAGAGACTTTCTCCGCGTCCATGTCTGTACCACGCCACCTGCCGCACTTAGAGGTCAGCCTCCCACCGTCCTCAGCAGGTTTGCCATGTGCCCCATCCGGTTGCCCGGTCGCTGCTATACATTCTTGACGCGGGGTGCGGTTCGGCGAGTGGTGCGGCCAGCCCGGTCACGCTACCACTACGCGTCCACCAGCCCGTGCCGCAATACCCGCCACCCGAACCACAACACGCCGAGAACGAGACCGGTCATATGCGACGACACCGACACGCCCACCGGCCGAGGCTCCAGCCCGACGAACCGCTGCACCGTCATCCACGAGTCCACGCTCAAGTAGACTAAGACGAGCAGAATTCCGAGTCCAACGGCCACCTCCTTTGTATCGAACTCGAAGGACTCGATGCGCTCGGCGAGATCGGCAAGCAAGACCGGAACTATGTACCCGGTCAGGGCCATCGTCAACCCGCTCGCTCCTCTTGACAACCCCCCATACTCGAACACGACTGGGAGATACAGGGCGAGGTAGGGGATCATCACAGCGAAGAAGAGGTAGGTCAACCGGCCTACTCGACGCTCCACCCACACACCGAGAACGATGAAGACGAGAAGGTTCTGCCAGATGTGTCCGAAACCGGCGTGCATCCACGGAGCGAGGAGCGTGTAACTCAACGGCGTGATCGCGGGTGAGACGAGATAGACCACTACCATCCCAGCTGTGAGGGCGAACGTTACCCAAGGTAGGTCGTCAATCGCCACTGTCCAGATATTTGACTCATCCCCGAGAAATATCCTCGGGTATCGACGAGACAGCACGATACCCGTTAACCGTGGAAGAACGCTCCCTCTTCCGTCACGCAGATTCGGATACTCCCGATCGGCGATCCCTCGTACTCTCCACCCGGCTTGACATGATCGTACGCCTCCTCACCGCACCGCGGGCACTCGTCCACCGGATTCCGATCATCAAGCACCATACTCGACAGCTTACTGTGGAAGACCGTAAATGCCGGCGCGGGCGAGGAGCACTTACCGCCGCCGGAGGCGGATATTCTGCTCGAATGCTACTCAACGATGTCGACATCGTGGTTGAGGTGATGGGTGGCAGAATGGGTGAGTACACCCGCTCTAGTTTCTCGAGGTCATGACGACATCTATCGTGAGATGGAGCCCCCGATAGAGCAAGTCTGATTACCAGATATTCCAGCTCTATCCTCGCTTCTCGTAGACTAAGAAGTACGAGTGGTTCTTCCGAGCCCGGCGCTGTTCGTACATGCGACCCACAGTCGGAGTATCTGGTCGGACGACGACGAACAAATCCTTGGCGTGGAAGCCCATCTCCTCGTAGAGATTCGTCACCTCAATGTGTGTAAGACGCTGCTCGTTCCGACTGACCTCATCCTGCATTTTCGCTATGAGGAGTCCATCGTCACGTAGCACACGATGGGCTTCCTCACCAGCCGCCGCGTACATCTCGAGAACCGCATCGTGGTAGGTCGCCGACTGCTCGCCGGTCGTCCCGACATAGCGATCCTTGATCCAGTAATCGTTGTCCGACGGCTTGTCCGGCGTTTCGTAGAACCCCTCCGCGTACGGTGGATCAAGGACGACGCAGTCGAACGACGCGTCGTCGTAGGGAAGGTCTCGACAATCGACCCCGTCTGTAGAGTCTGGTGATCGCGAGGGATCGATGTCCGTCGCAGTCAGATCGTACTTCCCTGACGGGACTTGACGCCAGAAAACGCCCTCTCCATAGGTAACGTCGGCTATCTCTGAACCCGGCTCGACGTGCAGGTCAAGTACCTCGGGGAAGACCTCGTCGTTTGTCCCCTTATGCGCCGAGAGAACGGCATCTTCTGCCGCGACGCGTTCCGGCTCTTTATCATCCGAGGACGAATCCTGCTTCTCCTCGTCTGAACTCGATGTCCCGTCCCCGTCGTCAGACTCGGTCTCTGTTTGAACTCGGTCGCGAACCTTCTGGTACGCACCGTAGACGGACTGATCCTCGCGGTCGAGTTTGTCTACTTCGTGTTGAGCAACCGTGTCCCCATCTCGAGCGGCGTCCCAGACTGTCTTCGCCATCTCGTACGTTCGACCGGAGCCGATACCGACTGTCTCGGCGACTTTGTCTCGGGTCTTTCCGAAGTCCTCGTCGGTTGAGGACGTCTCCTCGTCACCTTGTGCGGAATTTTCCACGATGTCCGTACGCGTCCCCTGTCGTCGACGCGCACGCTCGCGCTCGATCCGTTCTAGCTCTTCTGCCTCCCTGAGCTTCTGGCTAAACGACTTGTCCCGGTTCTGGTTGTGGGTGAGAAGTCGCTCACGCCGTTCGAGATCCGACTCTAAGCGTACAAACCGAACGGGTACTCGTTCCAGTCCGACTTCCTTGGCCGCCTCAACCCGCCGATGACCAGAGAGGATTGTTGGCCGATCCGCAACTTCTCCCGCCTCTGGTTGGGGGTCAGCGACGATTGGCTCTACAATCCCGTAATCTTCGATGCTTGCTAGTAGTGCTTCGTCGGGATCAGTACGATCGCCATATACGTCGTCGTTCAACGGGTGAGCTTCGAGAGAGTCCGGCTCGAGATATTCAATCTCCGATGACACCGCCTCAGCCATTTATCAAAGAGGTGGTGATGGCCACCCAATAACTGCTTCGTCACGAACTCAGATCATCCTCGAAACCGAGTGACAGCGCGAACCTGTACCCAGATACCGGATCTCCTCGATTCGTTTTTCCCTATCAACTAAGTGGTGTGGATGGTTCGAGATGATATATGACTCTCCGCACCGACGGGAGGGGAAGTTCCCTACCGTCGCTCGACTCGACATTTTCTCACGACGAGGTGTCGATGGCTCTCACTAGATGCGGGCTCCTCGTGGACAGAGCGGAAACGCTCGCTCGGCTGTACGCCCAACATCGGGACTGGACTGTCGTCGAAGAGAAATGGATCGAAGAACGCTTCGACGAGCGCAGTACGCGTGGGAGTTCGAAGGGAATCTACCGCGCTCTCAGTTCCCGATTCAAGACCGCTGGTAGCGAGCTTCCGTCCATCGTCCAACTCCCCTCCGTCCTCGACCAGTGTGAGACGGTGCGCGACAAAGCGCAAGTACTGTACTTCTACTTACTGGAGGACGACCCCCTCGTGAGGTACACCGTTCACCGGTACGTCGACCGGCTTCAGGAGTCCGGTGTCGACGGATTGGATTTCGATCAGGAGACGGTCGAGCGCCTCCTGAACGAGTTCCACTACGACGATGGGAGCGAGTTCGACTATGCAGAATCGACGACGCGTCGATGGGGAGAAGGGCTCCGATCGGTGATGCGAGAGATCGGTGTTCTCGACACACAGCAGGCCCTAAAAGGACAAATCCCCAACCTCGGTACGACGCCTCTGCTCGTCGCGTCAGGTTACTCGTGGGAGGTTCACGGGGATGACTGGCTCTCCCAGCCGACTGGCTGGCTCTACCTTTTCCAGTCGGAACAGTACTGGGACTCTTTGGTCGAACGAGTGAGCGACGATCCGAACTGGGAAGCAAGCGGGATTCACGGTGAGCTGAGACTCCAGCCGGTGAACGATACATACGACTGGGCCGAACCGTGGGAGGGCGAAGTATGACTGACGAGAGCTGGTTTACTGCCGATGTCGGGAGCGATTTCGAGGAGTCCGTCCGCATCGACCGCGAGGATGACGGTCGCGATCACCGACTGGAATCGATTGATACCTACCACGTGACGGAAGAGTCCGAGGACTTCATGTCCGACTTCTTCTCGCGCCTGCTCGGCCGTTCCGAGGATATGCGGTCGGGTGCGAACTACTGGCTCTACGGGTACTATGGGAGTGGGAAGAGCCACCTCCTCAGCGTGCTTCGCGGCCTGCTGGATAGCGAATGGCTTCGAGAGCGCGAGGATGTCTGGGATCAGCTAACCGACGGTCGTGAGCTGGACACGCTCGAGCCCACGTGGTCATCGATTCACGATGAATACGAGGTCATCCCGATCTCGGTGAACCTCCTGAAGCATCAGGGCCAGAAGAAACTGAGCTTCAGCGAAATCGTCCTCCGAAGTGCTCACACGTCGGAACGGCTCACTGGTGCCGATGGAGGGCTCTCGTCGCAACTCGACGTTGCATTCTTCGAGGACTGGTACCGGACGACCGATGCGTGGGATGACCGGACGACCAATACCCAAACGGCGCTTCGGAGTACGGTTGACAGTCCAGAGAAGTATGACTGGGAGGACGTTCAGCAGTACAACGCTCTCGCGGACGCCGTTCTTCCCACGCTCTTCGAGCAGGAGACCGGCACGGTAGATGGTCTAGACGACCTGATGCCGTCGGATCTCGACCCGCAAGCGATGGTCGAGCGTCTCGAACAGTTGCGGAGCGATCGCGAAAAGGAGCTCGGCCGCCCAGTCAAACTCGTACTACTGCTCGACGAGGTTAGTCTCTTCATCGGGACGGACTTCGACCGCCTCACCGAGCTGCAGACCCTCGCGGAGAGCGTCGATGAGACCGGTGACGGCGACATCCAACTGGTGGCGACGGCACAGGCCAAAATCGAGGACGTCCAGCCGCAGTTCGCGGCTCGTGGTGCCGACTTCAGCATCGTCAAGGATCGGTTCCCGCACCGGTTTGGCCTTCCAAGTCGACACGTCGGCGAAATATCGACCCAGCGGTTGCTCAAAAAGACTGTGGACGGGAAGGAGGATACGGAACGCGTCCTCGACCGAACCAGCAACGAGCCCGAGACATTACTCGTGTACTCGGGCATCGAACAGAACACCGAACCACCGCTCGACAACATCGACCGCGAGCGCCTCGTCGAGTTCTATCCGTTCCTTCCGTATCAGCCACCGCTGTTCCTCGAGATCCTCTCGAACCTCCGGCAGGAAGCACACGACCCGGCGAAGTCGATCTTCTCGGGAACCGCACGGGCGATTCTGGCCCTCGTTCACGGACTCCTCCAAGAGTGGATAGAGGCCGGCGAGGAGACCAACGTCATTTCGCTGGTCGACTTCTACGACCTCATCGAACCGGAACTCGATGACATCACGCCACAGGACGTGGGGGTCATCGAGGAGATTGAGGAACAGCACGAGGCAGGCGAACTGGAGGAGATCGACGTGGATGTCGCGAAGGCCGTGTTGCTCCTCCAGCACATCCCAGACACGATCCCGATGTCCGAGCGGAATCTCGCAGTCGCCGTGTTGAGTGACCTAGACGGCCCGACTCAGTTCCAGATGGAGAACCGCGTCGAGGATTCCCTCCAACGGCTTCGGAAATTCATCCGGCCGACGCACGACGAAACCGGGCCAAAGTACGCGTTCACTCATCCGGAGGAGCGCGAAATCATCGAAGCCTCCGAGGAAAACCTCGACAACCCGGACTGGCAGTCCATCATCGAAGCCGTGGACGGGTATCTCTGGGAGGACATCGTGCGCGACCTCTCACTCCCGACATCGGCTGAGTACCCAGATACCGGCGAGCAGTATCCGGTTCGCTACGAATTCAGTATCGACGGGATCGAACTCGATACGACCGTCGACGCTGAGGACGCCCTCGATGTCGAGGTCGCCGTCGAAGGGATTTCTCCCGCCGCAGCAGACATCAGCTACGACGGCGACCCGCTCGAATGGACGATCGGACAGGACGGACTCGACGATCTCCGTGATAGCCTCATCGAGTGGTGGTCGCTCAGAGATGCCGTCGGAGACCACACGCTCCCACAGTCCGTCGAGCGTGACCTCTCCGACCGCGCAGCTCGTGTCCAGAGCAAACTCGTCGAGGCGCTCAAGAGCGGGACGTTCGACGTCAAGGATCGCGGCGATCAGATCGGGGGCATGGTCTCGGGAGTCGAGGAGTATCTCGACGTCAACTATCCCGACGACTTCCACCCCGTAATGTTGCAGGTTGGCGACGAGCACTTACAGGAACTCCGAGGACTCTCCGCACAGGATCCGCTACCCACGTGGGCCCAGCAGATCGATGTCGCGATGGAAGACCCAGAAACGCACGGAGGTTCGATCCAGAACAACGTGCGCGCCTTCACCGGCCGACAGTTGAAGCAACGCGGCGGGAACCTCGCGATGGCGACGATCCTCGACGGCATCGTGAAGAAGAAGCCGATCTACGAGGACGCTCGCCCCGCGCTGTGTGCGATTATCTGGGGTCTCTGCCGGAAAGGGGACTTCCTGCCCGTCGACGAAACGGGCGACTCCCTCGAACTCGACGCCGTCATCGATCTGAACAAATTGACGACGACGCGTCTCAAGATCGCGGGGAGTGACGGTGTACGAGGCATTCTTCGCGAAGGAGGGTTCATCGACTCGACGGAAACTATTCCGGACGGAATCGTCAGGCTCCAGTCCGCAAACGACACGCTCGCGGGTCGACTCGGTAGTCTCGTAGAAGACGTCAGACTGGTCGCCGAGAGTGACATCCAAACGCGCGCCGTTCGCAACCTCCTCGAGTCGTTCGTGGAAGCGCTGGAAGCCGAGCAGCAGAGCGCGATCGACCGACGAGAGGCCGTCAAATCACGTGACACAGACTGGGAGGTTGTCGTCGACGCAACCAACGACGCTCAGGAGTGGTACGACGACGCCGAGGAAGTGTGGAGTTTGCGCCTCCCCGCACTCACACGAATCGACTCGCAGTTGACTCTCGCCCAGCAGTCGTACAACTGGCTGACCGAAGAGGTCGAAACGGCCAGCCAGACGCTTCGCGAGAGCATCGGCGGTTACGAGGGTGAATGGTGGACACACGATGGCTGGGATCGGTTCAACGACGCTCAAACTACCTCGCCGGCCCTCGACGAGGCGATCGAGACCGCGTGGGACTCGTTCCGAACGGAAACCGAGGTTGATGCGTTCGCCAAAGAGTTACAGGAGCATCCGTGGATCCAGTCTGCCAGCGAGTTCGGATCGAACGTTCGGCCAGCCTTCGAGAGCAAATATATCACACCGCTCCGTCGCGCTGCATCGTGGTATGACGATGTCTCGGACGCGGTATCGACGGTGACCGGCGGAACGACCAACACCGAGGCTGACGACTTCATTCGAACGACGAACACACTACTCGACAGCAAACCCCTCGCTGTGGTTGCCGGTAGCGACATCGACGAATTACGAGATACGTTCGAGGAGCTACAGGCACTCGTGGGGGATCAGTCTCCCACAGACATCACGGCGATCGGGGTTCTCCCGTCGGATCGCGAATCACTGGACTCTGAACTAGAACGGCTCGTCGACCGCCATGACCTCAGTATCGAGCGGACTGAGACGGGGGTGATCATCCGATGACGACCAAACGTCCCTTCCACGACTTCACGGAGCGACTCGCACAGTTCGCTGACGGACGACGCGGCATCCGAAATCCGTTCGTAATCGTCCCCGTCCAGCCGAAGTACGAGCACCGGGTTGCCGAACGGCTCACCGAGTGGGCGACGAACCCGCATCGTACTGAGGAGTTCCCGGATGACGGAACTGTCCAAGTCCTCCGACTGGATGAGCTTTTCGTCGAAACTGACGTCTTCGAACTCGCGGTTGACCTCGGCGAGAACAGCCAACCCGCGACGATCACTGAGACGATGCAAGACCGATTAGCGGAGGAACTCGTCGCGGTGATGGTCGAGAAAATCGAGGCACCAGCCCAGCAGCGACACGTCGTTCTCCTCACGCACCTCGGGAGCCTCTACCCGTTCACGCGTGCGTCGGAACTGCTCGACGAACTCGATCGCCGTAACGTCCAGTCTACGATCGGCATCCCATTCCCCGGAGACATCTATGGTGGCAATCTGAACTTCTTCGGCGAGGAATCACGCAACTACTACCCGGCCCACCAGATCGAAGGCCGAGTTAAGGGGGTGCATCTCCAATGAGCGACATACACATTCACGACATCTTCCAGCAGTCACCGACCCGCGAACTCGAGGAAGTCCAGAAGGTAAATGCCAGAGCGCAGGCCGAAAACGACGTCCGCGAGTTCTACGAGACCGACAGCGCTCGCGACGTGCTCACTACGCTTGGGAACCTCGTCGACAAGTATCCACACGAAGAACCGCGCTTCCTCTACATCTCCGCGACGTTCGGGTCGGGGAAGACGCACCTCCTGAAACTCATCGGGTTCGCTGCCGACACCGAATCGGAATTCTCCGACCTCGGCGAAGAGCTGGCGAATAGATGGCCGGGCTTCCAATCGTTCCGACAGAGCGTCGCCAACTCTCACGTCGACCGCCTGAAACCCGTCTTCCTGAACCTCCTCAACAGGGACGCGTCACAGGAACCGCCGCTCCCCTACCTCATTTACGAGGCAATCGGTCGCGAACTCGGGTATCCCACCGACCCGAATTGGTTGCTCGAGTGGGCGTGGCAGCTCGACATGAACCACGGTGACTGCTGGGATCGACTACAGGAAGTCGAGCACGACGGACAGACGTTCGAGGATGTGTACGACGAGCGGGCGTCGCTACGGAGCTGGCTCTACGAAGCCGTTCCGACACTCGATGACTCACCGTTCGCGTCTCGGGAGGAGGTCAAGCAGTCGATCGACGACGCCATCGAGGAAGTCGATCCCGACGAGTTCGACCCTGACGAACTCGTCGAGCGCGTCGAAGCGGCCCAAGAGTCGCTGAGCACGACGGAGACCGAGACTGAGTTGCTGATCGGGCTCGACGAGGTGGCACTGTTCATCGGCGACGGCCGCCATCGCTACAGAGAGTTCCAAGAGACGATGGAAGCGCTGACGGAGTTGGGTGTCGGGCCCAACCCGCCAGTCATCGGGACTGGACAGTATCCGATCGAGCGTATCCACGGCGAGTTCGACGATACCGAAGTCACGGAACAACCGTGGTACGGTGCTCAAGAACCGCTCGAGGGAGCCGACACCGAGATAATCGTTCGGAAGCGGTGGCTCCAAAAGGACGCTGATGGTGGACAGGCCGTCGAGTCCACTCTCCGGGAGATGCCCGACCTGACGCTCGACGCATACACCAATATTGCCGGGGCCGACCCGGACGCAGTCGAGTCGTACCCGTTCCGCGAGTACGATCTTGGGTTGCTCCGGACGGTGATTCAGCAACTGATGCCACGGGGACGCGTGACCGAAGAGGAGTACGTGCAGGGTCGGGCGCTACTCATCCTCGTCCGCTCGCTGTTCACGCGGTTCGAGTGGGGAGACAAGCAGGTCGGAGCGCTCGTCACGTGGGACGAGCTGTACGACCTGCTGGTCGAAGAGACGACCTACATCCCACTCTGGGTGCAGGAGATGGTCGAGAACAAACTCGTTCCCTCGGCCGGCGGCGACGAAGATGCGTTCTCGGTTCGCGTTGCGAAGGCGCTGTACCTGTTGAATCAGGTTCGTTCCGAAGTGCCGTCGACGCCGACGAACCTCGCCCGGCTGATGGTCAAGTCGACTGACGAGTCGTTCGAATCCGTCAGGGGCGATGTCGAATCGGCGCTCTCCGACCTTCTCGAGGATCGGAAGGTGCTAACGGAGACGAACGACCGCGGTGAGGAGGAGTACCTGCTGGTCTCCGAGGAACAGGAGGACATTCTGACGCGGGCGAAGACCCGCGCACAACAGATCCCGTCGCATCGACTTTCGGCCAAGTTGGAGAACTCCCTTCGGGAGGGAAGCAACCTTCTGCTCTCTGAGGGCAGTCGACACGAGGTGGATCTCGAGGGGGAGCGCAAAGTCCCACTCCGGTTCGGCTACTCTGTTCTCGACCCTATCGAGCAAGCGCCGACGCCGGAATTTGACGCCGTTCGTGTGCGGCTGGTCGCGGGCCGCGACGAGGAGGTTAGCGATCAGGTTGATGCATGGCAGTCGACGAACGAAGGCCGGGACGGGGGCGAGCACGTCCTCGTCGCCGTCGATCTACAGGGATCGACAATCGACCGCCTGCGGGACGTGATGGGCATGCAGGAGGTGCTGTCAGAGGAAACGGAAACGTATCCGGACTTGGAGTCCGACCACCGTGACGAACAGCGGGCGCTCGAATCGGCGATTCGCGAACAACTCGAGGAAGCGGACGTCTACGTCCGAACGGGTGGGACGAGAGGACGATACGAGGACGTGTTCGAGCAGGTCGTGGAAACACAAGTCCAGTCCGTGTTCAGTGGGACGCGTTTCGTCCTAACCAACGGAATCACGGAAGTCGAAGACGCCAAGCAGATGGCGCAGTTCTTCCGCGGCGTCGACGACTGGCCGCTTTCGAGCGAGGACGCAGTCACGCTCGGTGTGGATACCGACCGCGCCGAACTCGCCGACGGCTGGTGTCAGGAGTTTCTCGACGAGTACGGGGACACTCAGTCGCTCCGTGCCGAGGACTTGCTTGCCCAGACTGTCCAGCGCGGAGGCACGTATCGCGGGACTCCGCAAGAATCGATTTCGGCCCTGCTGATCACACTTGCAACAGCAAACGAAATCGCGCTACGCAGAGACGACGAGTACATTACCGAGCCGGACGAGATCGGCCGGGCAGTCAGAAACAAGACGAATCTGACTGACGTACAGATTCGGTTTGAATCGATAGATGATGATTTCGACCGGATTCAGGGGATTGTCGAGACTTTGCTCGGCCGGGAGCCGGCTGGCACCGATGTCGATTCGTGGCTCTCCGAGTTGGCTGAGTGGGTTGACGAAAATAGTGTACTGGTGAGACAAGTCTTGCGAGGCGTCAGCAGAGAGTTCGGCAAAGACGCTTCGCTGGAGGAACTCGAGACGGCTCTTCAACCCGCCCTCGGAGGCGAACCGCTCGAAACAGAGGATCTCACCTCGGGCGGGATGGAACGGCAGTCTGAGCGCTTCGCTCGGGCAAAGGAACTGTTCCGACCGAGAGAAGATGGCGACTCCCTCTGGGATCGCTTCGGTCACCGAGCAAAAGAGATGCAGCGGCTCTACTCCGGTGCGGACATCACAGGGGAGATGCAAGCGATCGTCGGCGGGGACGAAGTGCCAGATGCCGACCGGCTTCGAGCAACGATCGACGAAGCCGACGCTCATAGACGAACCGTCGTCCGTGAGCAGTACGAACGTATCACGGGAGAATCACCGGCGGACGAGGAGCCCGAGAGCGTGGTTTCCAGTCTCGTGACGTGGCTTTACGCTCACGATGGGAGCAGTAAGGAAACTGCCGACCGTGTCGCCGTCGAATTCGACAGTGTAATCATCGACGACCTCTACGAGCTCTTCGAGACGGCGTGGAACGGTGATTCGTTCTCGGAGGAAGACCTCGTCGACTCGACCGTCGTTCAGCAAGCCAAGCGATACGAACGGGCACGGCAGCTCCTCGAAGCATCCGATAACGAGGCTTCGCTCTGGTCGCAGCTTCGGGAGGCATCGGAACGACTGGAGGAAGAATATCCGAACCATCCAATTACGACCGATGTGAGCGAGATGCTCAGTCGATCGCAGCCGCCGAGCGTCGACGATGCAGAGCAACTTCTCGACGAGGCGGAGAACCCCTTCGAGGTCGACGAGCGACTCGAGGAACTCGCCGACAAGCTGCAGTCGGAGTATCCCGACCACGATCTCACCCAAGAGGTCGTAGATGCAGTAGAGGGAACCAGCCCACCGAGTGAGGAACGCGTGGGTGAGTTGATCGAGGAGGCCGAACAGTTGCTTGACGGTGTTGACGAGCAGCTGCGGCGGATTCGGGAGACCATGGACGAGCTACCTGATGGCTCTGTGATGATGATCGAGTCGCTCGACTGACGGTCTGGTGTTGCAAAACAGCGAACTCATTTATACTCGATTCGTAATTACGCAACATAGGGGCGTAATCACGGTCGAAAACGACGTGTTTTGTCCGAAATCGCACTAATTGCTTACCGGCGGCTCCAAAGGATTATCAAGCGTCTGTGACTCTATCTCGACATCATGCTTAGAGTCGGGGACAAGGAAGACGTTTCCACGTTAGAAACGGTCTCCCTGAAAGACGAGGGATTTCGTGAGGATGACCTCCGAGAGTGGATCATCAATAGTCCAGAGAGCATCCTCGGAGAGGACTTTCGACTTGTTGGACGGGAGGTTTCTGTTAAGCAGATCGGCGATGGCATCGACCTTCTCGCCATCGATCGAGACGCTAATGTGGTCGCCATCGAACTAAAACGAGGCGCGTTGAAGCCAAAAGTCGATTTTCAGGGCCTCAAATACGCCGCCTACACCTCACACTGGGATTACTCCAAGCTCCGAGACCAGTTCGAGAAGTTCAAGTCCACGACGTGGGGGCGGACGCTCTACGAAGAGGAAACCACATTCACCGAGGTTCTCGACGAGTTCTGTAACGAGGACTACACGCTCAATCAGGATCAGCGAATTGTCTTCGTCGGCGAGTCCGTCCGCGAGCGGCTGGACATCGTACTCCGGTGGCTCAGCGACAGATCGATCGACATCTCCGTCATCGAGTTCCAGCTCCTGAAGGACGGCGACCGATTGTATCTTGACGCAGAGCAGACGATCCCGACACCGGAGCACACGGTGACGGACGTAAGTCCCGACACCTCTGACGAGCCGTGGAAGGAGGACGGACAGAGTTGGCACCTCAATGAACGTTCAAACGAGGAAACAGCCGGGTTGCTGGAAGACGTCACAGCCGCGCTGCAGGAACTGGAGTTCCTCAACGGGCCGGAGTGGGGGCAGAAGCACTACGTCGCGTTCAACAAGGGACGAAAACGTCGCATTGCGATCCGGACGAAGCGTACGCTGTTCCATATTGACCTGTACGACGTCAATACGGCTTCTCTGGACGCTACGGAGATTGCGAACGCACTCGGAATCGATTCTGAATCGGTTGCGGTCAAGGAGGATATGCGAGGAAGTGGTCGAAGCGGAGTGAGAATCACCTGTAAGCCGGATCAGGAAATCGATTTTGACGCGCTCGAATCACAGGCTCGGGAGATACTCGGCGAGACTACTGGGTGATCCTATCCAGCATCTTGCTTTGAGAGCGAGATGTACTGCTCATTCGTAAGCGGTGAGTCGAGGTGATCGTCGTTGAAGAAGCGGAGAACAGCCCAAACATCCCGCTTGTCGTCCATTTTGATGGACATCTCTCCGTCACCGTTCTCCTCGAACTTCACGTCGGTATCGAAGTTGTCGCGGATATACGTCGCGTCGTCTAAATCCATATCCTCGTACACGCCGCGTTCGTGTACCTTGTACATCAGTCTCAGCACACGGTTGTTCCCGTAAACCGCCTCCTTGAACATATCAAAGTCGTGGAACGGAATATCCGTCTCCTCGATCCGGTCTAAGACGTCGTCTGCGCACCGCTCATATTCTGCGAGGTAATCGAATACCTTCTCGAACCGGGACTGGTCAAAAATGTACATCATTCCATCGTAGTAGATAGAATCCACGCGGTCGGGGATCGAGATTAGCGAGTCATCCACCTTCCTGTGTTTCTCGCTTCCGACCAGCATACGGGCACGGGACGTTCGACCCATAATCTGGCGGCGACTGTAGTTCAGAAAGGCGATCGCCATCTGGTCGTTGTCGGCATCTCGAATACGGATCGCTTGGAATTCGGGTTTCGGCGGCTCTGTATATGTCGTGTGACTAAATCGCTCCCCCTCCAGAAGCCGTTCGAAGTTCTCGAACTGGGGGATGTTCTCCGTGGGTTCGTACTGAACGAAGGTCTGGTCGCGATCTCGGTTTTCGATGCCGTAATCCGAAAATCGAATCTTGTCGCTGTCGAGCGCAGATTGCTTGTGTTTGACCTTCTCGCGCACCAGATTCTCCAGATCCTCGGGGAGCTCTTGATCGAGCGAGATGCGGTCAAAGGTGTAGTCATAGTCTTCGGCGCTTTCCTCATCCAGACGAGCCAGCAGTAGGTCGATCCCAAGTTCGCTGGTATCGATGTCCTCGATCCGCTGGAGGAATGCGACCAGTTCGTCGAAGTGGTCTCGAGCGTCACCCCGGCTCGCTGAACTCATTATCTTGTGGTGATATAGACATCACTACTTATTCTTGCTGTATTGAGTGTCATATCATTCCCATCGAGTTGCTGCTTGGTGAGGAGGATTCGTCTGTCGTGCTCAGTTTCGATTTCGTAGACACGGTAGCGGAAGCCAATCAGAACCGGATTGACGAACAGGCGGTTTGAGCGGATCACGATCGCGGCGACCGTGAGAAATAGCACGAGAAACGCCGCAACATCATATATATTCGAGAACTCGAACACGATGAACGGAAAGATGTAGACTAAGAGATACTCTGTGAACATATCTGACCGATTGCGGTAGTGCTCGATTTCGCTCAGCTGGCCCTGCCTCGTGCGATTCATTCGGATCATCAGGGCCAAGAAGACGACACTAACCACGGTGAGAATCGAGGCACCGAGCGAAAGATAGGATAACTCAACAGGCCCGATTCCGACGGGCTCCAGTTGGTACCCGAAAACCGAGTGGGTCGAATCGTGGGCGCGGAGGGCGACGATAGCGAATAGTGGGCTGTAGGAACTCAAGAACAGGACGATCTTCGCCCAGCTCGGAATGCGCCCCATTAGGTTCGCTATATTCTATTCGGAGGTCAAAGTCAGTTTTGTATCCACTTTCTGGAGAATATCACGGATACTGACCCGGCCGCCGTCCGAGAGTATATGGACAATCTTCAAGACATCTTGATGACTCTGCTTGTAACATCACTGAGTTTCGTATGGACGGACAATCTACCCAACCCCGCAAGGCCCAGCTCGACAAGGAAGAGCGCGAGCATCTCGAGGATGTCGTCACCGAGATGCGCGACCGCGTCGAGGCAAACGTTCGCTACCAGCTCGAAGACGAGTACGACCTCGACGACAGGCCGGACGACGACGCATCCCTGAGCGAAGAGCAGGAAGACCTCATCGAGGCTATCGAACTCGAAGCCGCTGATGGCCACAACTGGGACGAAGCCCACGAGCAGTACATCACGGGCGTCGGCTACACGATCGTCAATCGACTGGCTGCGCTCCGCTGTATGGAGGTTCGGGACTTCATCGACGACGAGGTCACGGCCTTTCGCGATGACGGCCTCACGCCGGCCGCCGACCGGCTGGTTACGGAGGAATTTATGCTTGAGGAGGAGGCCGTCCTCGAAGCCTACCGGAACGCGTGCGACGACCTCGCCGAGGAAATCGAGATTCTCTTCGACCGCTCGACTGCCTACAGTCTAATCGACCCCGACGACGACACGTTCGAAGATCTCTGTGGGATGCTCGATCAGGTTGCTGACGAGGTCTGGCGGGCCGACGACGTGCTGGGTTGGGTGTACGAGTACTACAACCGTCCCGTTGTCGAGGCGCTCGACGCGAAGAACAAACTCGAACCGGAGGACGTGGGCCCGGCGAACCAGTTCTATACGCCGCACTGGGTCGTCCGGATGCTCACCGACAATTCTCTCGGAAAGCTCTATCTCGAAGCCACAGGACAGGAGTCGGCGGTACCGGAGTTGGAGGCGCTCAGTCCCGAGGAACGCAAGGAGCGTCTAGTCACGCCAGAGGACAGCCCGTCCGTTCCCGAACTCTGTACGTACCTTATCCCGGACGAGGAGGCTGGTGACGCACCTGAGTTTAACCACCCCTCGGAGCTGAGGGTCATCGACCCCGCTTGCGGGAGCGGCCATTTCCTCTTGTACGCGTTTGACGTTCTGGAGCGCATCTGGTGGGAAGAAGAAGACGAGCTCGACCGAGCAGAGATCCCTGCGAAAATCCTCAAACACAACCTCTACGGCGTCGACATCGATCTGCGCTCGTGTCAGCTCTCGGCATTCAATCTGTATCTGAAGGCCCGGACGCGTGCCGAAGAGGAAGAGGGCCAGTTCGAGATGCCCAATGTCGACATCGTCTGTGCGGATGCCCGCGTGGCAGAGGTCGAGGAAGGCGCAAAAGTACTGGACGAGATCACCGGCGAGGGGACTGACCTGCGTGATGCGCTGGGCGAAATCATCGATACATTCCAGCACACGGAAGCCCTCGGGAGTCTGCTTGACGTGAGCGGGACGCTCGAGGAGGTGTTCGAGAGCGGGCAGACGGGACTGTCGGACTGGGGCGACGGGACGCACCAGTCGCTGAACTCGTTTCTGAAAGCATTACGAGAGGCAGTTGACGAACGTTCGTCAGATTCGTTTGGCGAACAGAACCTCAAGAGCTTCCTTAACTTATTGGTCGTACTAACGCAGGAGTACGACGTTTCGTTAATGGTACGTGTTTAGCCCCGTCTGATTTCGTCACTGTCTCGTAGGTGGTGGCCTGTGACAGATACATGGTCTGTCAGCAGGGAGTCAGTCTACATTCTCAGGGATGGTCTCCGCTGCCCGGAGACCATCC